>Ga0181508_1185603_pt1 | contig 15515 bp, 11 predicted proteins | sample PEATcosm2014_Bin_15_FD_135916 | JGI IMG/M metagenome (GOLD analysis project Ga0181508, IMG submission 135916) | Metatranscriptome of peatland microbial communities from MTU Mesocosm Facility, Houghton, MI, USA - PEATcosm2014_Bin10_10_metaT... | ecosystem: Environmental > Terrestrial > Soil >... | reverse complement strand
GCCTTGCAGCTCAGCCATTACTTTTGTCAATGCCGCTGTTAAAGTAGTTTTGCCATGGTCTACGTGACCTATGGTGCCAACGTTAACGTGCGGTTTTTTTCTTTCAAATTTTTCTTTAGCCATGAGTCAATACCTAATATTTATAAAAGAATCAAGATACTTTTCTAATAATAGCTTCCGCAATATTTGCAGGTGCTTCGTTATATTTTTCAAACTGCATACTGTACGTTGCCCTTCCCTGTGTAGCCGATCGTAGATCGGTGGCATATCCAAACATTTCTGCCAGAGGTACTTCACATTCAAGTGTCTTACCTGCAGGCACATCATTCATTCCTTGAATTAATCCTCTACGCCGGGTTATATCTCCCACTACTTCCCCCATATAGTCTTCTGGTGTCACCACCTCAACTTTCATTATGGGTTCCAGCAACACAGGATTTGCAGCTTCCGCCCCTTCCCTGAAGCACATAGATCCTGCTATTTTGAAAGCCATTTCATTCGAATCTACATCATGATATGACCCATCGAACAAACTAACCTTTACATCAACAACCGGAAAACCCGCTATTATGCCATTTTCCATTTGTTCTTGTATGCCTTTATTTATTGCCGGGATAAATTCCTTTGGTATTACCCCACCAACCAACTCATTTACAAATTCGTAACCCTCGCCAAGCGCCTTTGGCTCTAACCTAAGCCAAACATGACCATACTGGCCTTTTCCACCCGTTTGTCTGATAAATTTACCTTCACATTCGACGGATTTTTTAATCGTTTCACGATAAGACACTTGAGGAGCACCAACATTAGCTGAAACACCAAATTCTCGCTTTAATCTATCTACAATTATTTCTAGATGAAGCTCACCCATACCGGAAATAATAGTTTGACCAGATTCTGAGTCGGTATTAACTCTAAAGGATGGGTCCTCTTGCGCCAATCTACTTAAAGCCCCACCCATTTTATCTTGGTCAGCTTTCGTTTTTGGCTCTACAGCTATCGCTATTACAGGCTCAGGAAATTCCATCCTTTCCAATAAAATTGGTGAATTCATTTCACAAAATGTATCACCTGTTGTTACTTCTTTTAGCCCAATCACAGCAGCTATATCCCCTGCCCTGACTTCAGCAATCTCTTCTCGGCTATTGGCATGCATTTGTACAATACGTCCAATCCGTTCTTTTTTACCTTTCGCAACATTTAATACCGAATCACCAGATTTCATAACTCCAGAGTAAACACGTATGAATGTCAGTATCCCGACAAAAGGATCTGTCGCAATTTTAAATGCCAATGCAGCAAATTTTTCCTCATCCGACGGCTTACGCTCAATTGGCTCCTCATCAGCGTCTGAATGACCTTTAACTGCTAGCTTATCAGCAGGAGATGGCAAAAAGTCCAACACACCATCGAGTAAGCTCTGTACACCCTTATTTTTAAATGCAGAGCCACAATAAACTGGAACAAGATTATTATGAATTACTTGTATTCTGATACCTTGCTTTACTTCTTCTTCTGCCAACACACCTTCTTCCAAATATTTTTCGGTGAGTTCTTCTGATCCTTCAGCGGCAATTTCAATTAATTTATCACGCCACTTTTCAGCCGCATCCTGCAATTCATCAGGTATATCTTTTATTTCGAATGTCAGACCCATGCTGGAGTCATCCCAGTAAATGGCCTTCATTCTTACTAAATCAATGACACCCTTAAATCCTTCTTCTTCGCCAATCGGCAACTGCATGGGTATTACCTTAGCACCCAAGCGTGTCTTTATTTGCTCAACAACCCGCAGAAAATCTGCACCTGTCCTATCCATCTTATTGATGAATGCTAATCTCGGTACATGATATTTATTTGCTTGTCTCCATACGGTTTCTGACTGCGGCTCTACCCCACCTACAGCACAAAATAGAGCACACGCGCCATCCAGTACGCGTAACGAACGTTCAACTTCTATCGTAAAATCTACATGCCCAGGCGTATCTATAATATTGATACGATGTGAGGGACGAAGCTTTTCCATCCCAGACCAAAAACAGGTTGTAGCGGCAGATGTTATGGTTATCCCTCTTTCTTGTTCTTGCTCCATCCAATCCATGGTTGCAGTCCCGTCATGTACCTCACCTAATTTATGAGATACCCCGGTATAAAACAAGATCCGCTCTGTTGTAGTAGTTTTTCCAGCATCTATGTGAGCCATGATGCCTATATTACGGTAATGCTCTATAGGCGTTTTTCTAGCCACATCAACAACCTTCTATACTTACCAACGGTAATGTGCAAATGCCTTGTTCGCTTCTGCCATTTTATGCGTGTCTTCACGTTTTTTGGCAGCTGCTCCACGACCTTCTGAGGCATCAAGCAACTCACCTGCCAACTTAGCAGACATGGTTCTCTCGTTTCTTTTCCGCGCAGCATCTATCAACCAACGCATTGACAATGCCAAACGTCTAGCAGGACGCACTTCAACAGGCACCTGATATGTAGCACCACCCACACGTCTAGATTTTACTTCCACACGTGGCTGTACATTTTCCAAAGCTTTTGCAACTAATTCCAAAGACTCTTTATGGCCTTTGCCTTCAATCACATCTAAAGCTCCGTAGACAATTTTTTCAGCAACGGATTTCTTTCCGTGCTCCATGATCATGTTCATGAATTTTGACAGCATGTCGCTACCAAAACGCGGATCTGGATTGATAACTCTTTTTGCAGCAACTCTTCTTCTAGACATTTTCTAACCAGCCTTATTTCTTAGGTCTTTTTGCGCCATATTTTGAACGGCCGCAACGTCTGTCCTTAACACCTGAGGTATCAAGACTTCCACGGACAACGTGATAACGCACACCAGGCAAGTCTTTTACACGACCACCTCTAATCAGAACCACACTGTGCTCCTGAAGATTATGCCCTTCACCACCAATGTAACTACTTACCTCTGAACCATTTGTCAACCTAACCCTTGCTACTTTACGTAACGCTGAATTTGGTTTTTTCGGCGTGGTGGTATATACACGAGTACAGACCCCTCTTCGCTGAGGACACGCTTCCAACGCAGGTACATTGGTTTTTTCAATTTTCTTAGCACGAGGCTTACGGACCAACTGATTGATCGTGGCCATTCTTAACTACTCCGATATGCAATTTGTAACTAACAGAACCAGCGCACAAACAGTACACTGACCACTGTTGCCAGACCTAAACTCTTGACTCATGTGAGCAGAGCATAATACAGCCCCACAATCATTAGGTCAAGAGTTTTTTATTTTTTCTATTCTACGTTTAGCGCTTGTTTAAGAGCTTCTTCAACATCTACCGCTTCAACCACTTGATTTGAGGTTTCGCTGACATGTAAAGAGTCCATACCATGCTTCCTACGTCTTTGTTCATGATAAGCTAAACCGGTACCCGCAGGGATTAAACGGCCTACTATCACGTTTTCTTTTAGACCATAAAGCCCATCACTGATACCTCTAACTGCTGCATCAGTTAATACTCTGGTGGTCTCTTGGAAAGAAGCCGCTGATATAAAGGATTCAGTTGCCAATGAAGCTTTTGTTATACCAAGCAGCATTGAATCGTAACTAGCTGGAATTTTGCCATCCCGCTCAGCTTGATCATTCACCGCATTCAATAAACAACGCTCAACTTGCTCCCCTTTTACAAAATCAGTTTCACCTGAAGCAGTAATCTCAACTTTTCTTAACATTTGACGAATTATCGCTTCAATGTGCTTGTCGTTGATTTTTACCCCTTGCAAACGATAAACATCCTGAATTTCTTTAACCAGATAATCTGCCAACTCTTCTATACCACGTAGACGTAAAATATCATGAGGCGTTAATTCACCTTCAGCGATTGTTTCACCTTTCTCTACAAACTCACCTTCAAAAACAGTAATATGTCGCCATTTTGGAATGAGGGTTTCGAACTGCTCGCCTTCCGAATCAGTGATAATGACACGCTGCTTACCTTTTGTTTCTTTACCAAAAGCAACCATACCTGTTGCTTCGGCTAGTATTGCAGGATCCTTAGTCTTACGAGCTTCAAATAAATCAGCTACACGCGGCAAACCACCGGTAATATCACGCGTTTTACTGGATTCTTGAGGAATACGAGCCAACACGTCCCCAACCTTAACCTCACCACCGTCTTTAACACCTACGATAGCGCCAGCTGGTAAAAAGTACTGCGCCGGTATATCTGTGCCAGGCAAATTAATTTGTCCACCTTCACTATCGATTAAGCGCACCATTGGCCGTAATTCTTTACCTGCTGAGCTACGCTGTTTAGGATCGGTAACTACCCGTGAAGTCAAACCAGTCACTTCATCTGAGTGCTCTTGAACGGTAATTCCATCCATAAAGTCAAGCAACTGAATAAAACCATCCACTTCAGTGATTACTGGATGCGTATGAGGATCCCAATTAACAATAATATCCCCAGCATTAACAGCACCACCATCTTCAATAGATAAAACAGCACCGTAAGGGATTTTATAGCGCTCTCTTTCCCGTCCGTAGTCGTCCATTACTCCAACTTCTCCAGAACGCGATACTGCAACCAGATTATTCTCTCTATTTTTAACGGTTTTCAGATTGTTTAATTTAACACTACCCGCAGATTTTACCTGTACATTACTAATTGCCGCTGATCTAGAGGCTGCACCACCAATATGGAAAGTACGCATAGTCAACTGTGTACCAGGCTCACCAATTGATTGCGCCGCAACCACACCTACTGCTTCACCAATATTGACCAAATGTCCACGACCTAAATCACGCCCGTAGCATTTACTGCAGACACCTTTGCGTGAATCACAAGTGATCACTGAACGTACCAGCATTTTATCTATGCCATTATCTTCCAATACAGCTACCAGATTTTCATCAATCATAGTACCAGCAGGAATCAATACATTATTACCGGAAGGATCAGTTACATCTACAGCAGCAACCCTTCCTAACACACGTTCGACCAAAGGCTCTACAACATCACCACCTTCAATAATAGGTGTCATCGTCAAACCATTTTGAGTACCACAATCAATATCTGAAATCACCAAATCTTGTGCGACATCTACTAATCTACGTGTTAAATACCCTGAGTTTGCAGTTTTTAACGCGGTATCAGCCAAACCTTTACGCGCACCATGCGTAGAAATAAAGTATTGTAAAACATCCAAACCTTCTCTAAAGTTAGCTGTTATAGGCGTTTCAATGATCGAACCATCCGGTTTTGCCATCAAACCGCGCATACCAGCCAACTGTCTGATTTGCGCTGCCGAACCCCGCGCTCCAGACTCTGCCATCATAAATATAGAATTGAAGGATTTTTGCTTTACCGTTTCACCTTTGGCGTTTACGACTTCATCTTCGCCCAAACCTTCCATCATCACTTTAGCAACTTGATCATTTGCACGCGACCAGATATCAACTACCTTATTGTAGCGCTCACCATCAGTAACTAAACCAGAGGCATATTGATTTTGAATTTCCCCAACCTCAGCATCAGCAGCACGAATAATATCCGCTTTTTTTGCAGGAATTTCCATATCTTCAATACCAAAAGATACGCCAGATCGTGTCGCATGTTTAAAGCCCATATACATAATTTGATCGGCTAAAATTACAGTCTCTTTGATACCCAAATAACGGTAGCTATAGTTAATTAATCTAGAAATATTCTTTTTAGTCATATCAACATTAACCAATTCATACGGCATACCATCTGGAACTATATCCCAAATTAAAGCACGCCCTACGGTGGTTTTTTTTCTACTGACTATAGAATCAAATTTTCCTTCAGCATTTTTTAGTTTTTCGGTAATTCGTACTTCAATCTTGGTTTGCAATTCGACAGTCTTACTATCCAAAGCTTTAAGAATTTCAGAAGAATCAACAAAGACACTACCCTCGCCCACTGCATTAATTTTTTCACGACTTATGTAATACAACCCCAAAACCACATCTTGTGATGGATTGATTACTGGCTCACCATTAGCGGGCGACAAAATATTATTTGTCGCCATCATTAAAGTACGCGCTTCAAGCTGTGCCTCTATAGAAAGAGGTATATGCACAGCCATCTGGTCACCGTCAAAGTCTGCGTTGAAAGCACTACAAACCAAAGGATGCAATTGTATTGCTTTTCCTTCAATTAAAGTTGGTTCAAATGCTTGTATACCCAATCTATGCAGAGTAGGCGCACGATTCAATAATACCGGATGCTCTCTAATTACTTCTTCCAGAATATCCCAAACTTCGGTACCCTCGCGCTCTACCATTTTTTTGGCTGCTTTAATGGTAGTAGCCAATCCACGCAATTGCAGTTTGCTAAAAATAAAAGGCTTAAATAACTCCAAAGCCATTTTCTTAGGCAATCCACACTGATGCAGTCTCAGTGTTGGCCCTACAACAATAACTGAACGCCCGGAATAATCGACACGTTTGCCCAATAAATTCTGCCGAAAACGTCCTTGCTTACCCTTAATCATATCGGCAAGAGATTTTAACGGCCTTCTGTTACTACCAGTGATAGCTCGACCGCGTCTGCCGTTATCAAGCAAAGCGTCAACAGCTTCCTGCAGCATGCGTTTTTCGTTGCGAACGATAATATCTGGAGCATTCAAATCGAGCAAACGTGTTAAACGATTGTTTCTATTGATTACCCGGCGGTATAAATCATTCAAATCGGATGTCGCGAAACGTCCACCATCTAAAGGCACAAGTGGTCGTAATTCAGGTGGCAATACTGGCAACACAGTCATAATCATCCATTCTGGACGATTATTTGAAGCCAACAATGAATCAATTACTTTCAGACGCTTAGATAGCTTTTTAATCTTAGTATCTGAATTAGTTGAATTAATTTCCTCACGAAGCGTATTTATTTCTTCTTTTAAATCAATTGATTTAAGTAAATCATAAATGGCTTCAGCACCCATTTTCGCGACAAAATCGTCACCATGTTCTTCTATTGCATTCAGATATTCTTCATCTGTCAACAACTGACCTTTTTCTAACGGCGACATACCAGGATCAGTTACGACAAATGTTTCAAAATATAAAACCCGTTCAATAGAGCGCAATGTCATATCAAGTAACAATGCAATCCGTGATGGCAGCGATTTTAAGAACCAGATATGCGCAACCGGACTTGCTAAATCGATATGCCCCATTCTATCGCGGCGAACTTTGGACAGCGTAACTTCAACGCCGCATTTTTCGCAGATGACACCACGATGCTTCAGACGCTTATATTTACCACAAAGGCACTCATAATCACTTATTGGACCAAATATTTTGGCGCAAAACAACCCGTCCCGCTCCGGCTTAAACGTGCGGTAATTAATTGTTTCAGGTTTCTTTACTTCACCATATGACCATGAACGTATCATGTCTGGTGAAGCCAATCCTATGCGGATAGTGTCAAAATCATCTGTCCGACCTTGACGCTTTAGAAAATTCATTAAATCTTTCAATAGCTTACCCTCTTAAAATGTTATCCGGTATTTATCAAAAATCTTTTCGCAACTGTCTCGATTAATCTTGTTGCATTTCGATATTGACCGCCAATGAACGTATTTCTTTAACTAATACATTGAAGGATTCCGGCATCCCTGCTTCCATTGAGTGATTACCATCAACAATATTTTTGTACATACGCGTTCTACCTGTGACATCATCAGATTTCACAGTCAGCATTTCTTGCAACGTGTAAGCTGCACCATAAGCTTCTAATGCCCAGACCTCCATCTCACCGAAACGCTGACCACCAAATTGCGCTTTACCGCCTAATGGCTGCTGGGTTACCAAACTGTATGGACCTGTTGAACGGGCATGCATTTTGTCGTCAACCAAATGGTTTAGTTTCAACATATACATATATCCAACAGTTACTTCACGCTCAAACGGCTCACCTGTCAGACCATCATATAGTGTTGTTTGTCCATGTGTAGGAAGATCAGCCAATTCCAGCATGGTACGAATGTCTTCTTCAGAGGCACCATCAAAAACTGGCGTAGCCATTGGCACACCAGACACCAGATTAACTGACATTTCCAGAATTTCTTTATCGGTAAAGGAGTCAAGATCTTCTTTTCTACCGCTACAGTTATAGATTTTCTCTAAAAATCCTCTAACTTCAGCCACTTTTGCTTGAGCTTCTAACATTTTACCAATCTTAATACCCAAACCTTTGGCTGCCCAGCCCAAATGAGTCTCTAATACCTGCCCGACATTCATTCGAGAAGGAACACCTAAAGGGTTCAGTAATATATCTACTGGATTACCATCGGCAGTATATGGCATGTCTTCAATTGGAACTATTTGGGAAATAACCCCTTTGTTACCATGTCGGCCGGCCATTTTATCACCTGGCTGAATACGCTTTTTAACTGCCAAATAGACTTTAACCATTTTCAATACACCGGGTGCCAAATCGTCACCCATGGTTATTTTTTTCTTTTTCTGTTCAAAACGCTCTTCAAATTCTTTACGCTGTTGCTCAATCTGCTCGCTAACAGTTTCCAAACGCAAGTTTACATCTTCATCCTGGGTTTTGATTTTCAGAAGTTCTGAATGCACCAATCCATCAAGATATTCTTGCGTAATTTCATCACCTTTTTTGAGATTTTGTGGGCCTTTTTCTGCCTTTTTACCCATCAACAATGCTTCGACACGGGCAAAAATATCATGCTCAACAATTTTCAACTGATCATCCAAATCTTGACGATAGCGTTTAATCTCTGCTTCTTCTATTTCTAGCGCGCGCTTGTCTTTTTTAACACCATCTCGTGTAAAGACCTGCACATCAATTACGGTACCACGGACGTTACCTGGCACACGTAAAGAGGTATCTTTTACATCAGCAGCTTTTTCACCAAAAATTGCACGCAGCAGTTTTTCTTCAGGAGTTAATTGTGTTTCACCTTTTGGCGTTACTTTTCCGACCAGAATATCTCCACCTTTAACTTCTGCTCCGACATAAACAATACCGGACTCATCGAGTTTGGACAAAGCTTCTTCACTAACATTTGGTATATCGGCCGTTATTTCTTCAGGGCTATGTTTAGTTTCTCTGGCAACGCAGGTTTTTTCTTCAATGTGTATAGTAGTAAATCGATCTTCTTTTACCACTCTTTCTGACACAAGAATAGAATCCTCAAAGTTATAACCATTCCAAGGCATAAACGCGATCAACATATTTTGACCTAATGCCAACTCGCCAAGATCTGTAGAAGGTCCATCTGCAAGTATGTCGCCACTTGACACAACATCACCAAGCTTGACTAGCGGCTTTTGGTTGATACACGTATTTTGATTAGATCGTGTGTATTTTATCAAATTATAAATATCAACACCGGGAACGCCAGCGACTGTTTCATCGTCATTAACCCTAACCACAATACGTGCAGCGTCAACAGCTTCAATACGACCGCCACGGGTCGCCACCACTGTTACACCAGAGTCTTTAGCAACCACGCGCTCCATACCGGTACCCACTAATGGTTTTTCAGTACGCAAAGTAGGCACAGCCTGTCTTTGCATATTAGACCCCATGAGTGCACGGTTAGCATCGTCATGTTCAAGGAAAGGAATAATAGATGCTGCCACAGAAACAATTTGTTTCGATGAAACATCCATATATTGCACTGTGTCTGAAGATGCTAATGTAAATTCATCTTTATGTCGACACGAAACCAGACCTTCGACTAATTTGCCACTTTCATCAACAGCCACACTGGACTGAGCAATTACATATTCGCCTTCTTCAATGGCAGAAATATAATCAACTTGATCGGTTACCTTGCCATCAACTACTTTACGATAAGGTGTTTCTAGAAAACCGTATTCGTTCGTTCTAGCATAAACTGACAGTGAATTTATCAACCCAATGTTTGGTCCTTCAGGAGTTTCAATAGGACAAACCCGACCATAGTGCGTAGTATGTACGTCGCGAACTTCAAAACCAGCACGTTCCCTAGCCAAACCACCGGGCCCTAAAGCCGAAACCCTACGTTTATGCGTTACTTGTGATAACGGGTTATTTTGATCCATAAACTGTGAAAGTTGACTTGAACCAAAAAATTCTTTTATAGCAGCAGAAACGGGTTTGGCATTTATTATTTCCTGAGGCATATAACCTTCAGAATCAGCCAGTGTAAGACGCTCTCTTACTGCACGTTCCACTCTAACTAAACCAATTCTGAATTGGTTTTCGATCATTTCACCAACCGAACGTACCCTTCTGTTACCAAGATGGTCAATATCATCGACGGTACCGTTACCGTTTCTAATTTTAATAAGTTCTTTTAGTACATCAATAATATCAATTTTACTTAAAGTACCTGTACCTTCAATTTCCTCACGTCCTAACCGACGGTTGAATTTCATACGACCAACTGTTGACAGGTCGTAACGCTCATCAGTAAAAAATAAATTTTCAAACAGATTTTCTGCCGATTCCGCTGTCGGAGGTTCACCAGGACGCATCATTCGATAGATTTCAACTAACGCTTCCATACGATTAGTTGTAGTATCCAAGCGCATAGAGTTGGATATATAAGGGCCGCGATCTAAATCATTTACATAAAGAGTATTAATCTGCTCGACACCCGCATCAATCAATTTTTGCAACAGGTTTTCGCTTATTTCATCGTTAACATGTGCTAACAATTCACCCGTGGCTGTATCAATGATATTGTGACCTAAAATTTTTCCATACAAATAATCTCTTGGTACTTCAATCTCTTCTACACCCGCTTTCTCTAACTGGCGTACATGTTTAGCAGTAATTCGACGTCCCTCTTCGATTAACACCTTGCCATCATGTTTAATATCAAAAACCGCCATTTCACCCCGCAACCGTTCTGGTACGACATGAAACATAAATTTATCAGCACTTAAAGAAAATTTATTCGAATCAAAGAAAATGTTTATCATTTCCTCGTTGTCGTAACCTAAGGCTCTTAACAAAATAGTTGCAGGAATTTTTCTGCGTCTATCTATACGCACATAAACAGCGTCTTTATGGTCAAATTCGAAATCTAACCATGAACCGCGATAAGGGATCACTCGGGCATTGAATAACAATTTCCCCGATGAGTGAGTTTTACCTTTGTCGTGGTCAAAAAACACACCTGGCGATCTGTGCAACTGTGACACAATTACTCGCTCAGTTCCATTGATTACAAAAGTACCATTATCTGTCATCAATGGTAACTCACCCATGTAAACTTCCTGTTCACGGATGTCTTTGACTACCTTAGTACTTGCTGGTGCCTCTTTATCATAAATGACTAAACGCACTAATACCCGTAACGGTGCAGAATAGGTTGCCCCGCGTTGCTGGCATTCTCTTACATCGAAGGCCGGCTCCCCTAAGCGATATTTAACATATTCAAGTACAGCATATCCCGAGTGGCTTATTACCGGGAATACACTTGAAAATGCGGCATGCAAACCTTGGTTGCGTCTTTTGTTAGAGTCTATGCCAGACTGCAGAAAACTTGCATACGAATCAATTTGTGTTGCTAAAAGATAAGGTACTTCAAGTACTTCAGAGCCCTTGCCAAAATTATTACGGATACGCTTTTTTTCGGTAAAAGAATAGGTCATATTGCTTATATACCTTCGTCGTCAGAGATTATTTACTACCGTTTGTTTTACAAACAGTAAAAGGCCGACGGCAAAACGCCGTCAGCCCAGTTTGGTAGGCTTATGCCAGTTTTTTAATCAAAATATTTATTTGATTTCAGCTGTAGCGCCTGCTGATTCTAGTTCTTTTTTAGCTGTTTCAGCTTCAGCTTTGCTCACAGCTTCTTTTACGGTCGTTGGTGCGCCTTCAACAGCATCTTTCGCTTCTTTCAGACCTAAACCAGTTAAACTACGTACTGCTTTAATTACGGCTACTTTATTTTCGCCGAAACCGGTCAAAATTACATCAAATTCTGTTTGCTCTTCAACAACCGCCACCGCAGCTGCTGGTGCAGCGACTGCTACAGCAGCCGCCGCAGAAACACCAAATTTTTCTTCAAACGCTGAAATTAGATCAACGATTTCCAACACAGTCAGATTAGCGACTGCTTCTAAAATATCTTCTTTTGAAATTGCCATTCTTTATACCTATATATATGAGTTTTAACTGGTTGATCGAAGCGCTTATGCAGCTTCTTTCTGATCTCTGATTGCTGCCAAAGTACGAGCGAGCTTTTCAATTGGTGCTATTATGACCGACATCAGCATGCTGATACCCTGATCACGAGTCGGCAGTCTTGCCAACCGATCAAGTTCAGAACCATCAAATGCCTGTCCACCAATAGCTACAACTTTTGCTATCAATTTATTATGCGTTTTTGCAAACTCACTAATAAGTCTCGCTGCACAACCTGGATCCTCAATTGAAAATGCCAATATTAACGGCCCAACCAAGCCATCCTGCATACATTCAAACTCAGTCCCAGCAACCGCACGCTTTGCCAATGTATTTTTCACTACACGCAAATAAACACCCGTTTCTCTAGCGGTTTTACGCAATTCCGTCAATTCGGTAACTGTTAAACCTCGATATTCAGCTGCTACGGCTGAATGGGCTTTAGCGGCGAATTCAGCAACTTCCTCTACGACAACTTTTTTGCTATCTAAATTGAGTGCCACATTTACCTCCGGTACTTTTCCGATTACTCATCGGAATCTATAAAACGCATCAAAAATTGATGCCCCTTACGGTCCCTATCACCAGCTTTGTGGCTCCAGCTTCCGTCTGCGTAGGAATATTAAGCATTTAGCCCCTACGGTCTTTGACGGTTGTCGCTATTACGACAACCCAAAGTTTAAATTTTATTAAATATCAATACTATTTTGATCAATCCACAACCCTGGACCCATGGTTGAAGATAATGAGATCTTTTTCAGATAAATACCTTTAGCTGCAGTAGGTTTTGCTTTTTTAAGATCGGAAATCAAAAACTCTAAATTTTGTTTTAATGCAGTCTCTTCAAAAGATACTTTACCGATTGAACAGTGAATAATCCCTGATTTATCTGTACGGTATCTAACTTGACCGGATTTGGCATTCTTTACTGCAGTAACAACATCAGGGGTGACAGTTCCGACTTTTGGATTCGGCATCAAACCTCTTGGACCCAATATCTGACCCAATTGACCAACAACACGCATAGCATCCGGAGATGCGATGACAACATCAAAGTTTAATTCACCACGCTTAACTTGTTCTGCCAAATCGTCCATACCAACAATATCTGCACCTGCTTCTCTGGCAGCATCTGCATTTGGACCTTGAGTAAATACAGCGACGCGTACAGTTTTACCAGTACCATTTGGAAGTACTGAAGCTCCACGTACATTCTGGTCTGACTTTCTAGGGTCAACGCCTAAATTTACACTGACATCAATTGATTCATCAAATTTGATATTTGCAAATTCCTTTAGCAAACTAACGGCGTCTGCCACCGAATATTGTTTGCTTCTGATGACTTTTTCTTTAATCGCCTTAGATTTTTTACTTATATTTGCCATTTTATATGCCCTCCACATTTAAACCCATGCTGCGAGCACTACCAGCAATAATTTTTATTGCAGCTTCTAGATCACCGGCGTTTAAATCTTCCATTTTTGTTTTGGCAATTTCTTCTAATTGCGCACGCGTAACAGTACCTACTTTAACGGTATTTGGTTTTTTACTACCACTTTTAATACCTACGGCTTTTTTCAATAATACTGTTGCTGGTGGTGTTTTGGTAATGAAAGTGAAACTTTTATCACTAAAAACAGTAATGACGACTGGCAAAGGCAAGCCTTTTTCAACTTCTTGCGTACGCGCATTAAATGCTTTACAAAACTCCATGATGTTAACACCACGTTGGCCCAATGCCGGACCGATAGGTGGACTTGGATTAGCCTCACCTGCTTTTACCTGTAACTTGATATAGGAATCAATTTTTTTAGCCATATTTCTACTCCTAATGGGTGCAAACGCTTTTCAGCTCCCCTAACAAACAAAAATCCCTGTCATATTGATGACAGGGATTCGTAAACTGCCTATGAAAAACTATGCTTTTTCAACTTGACCAAATTCTAACTCGACAGGTGTTGAACGCCCGAATATAAGTACAGAAACGCGCAAACGACTTTTCTCGTAATTCACTTCTTCAATATTGCCGTTAAAATCTTTGAATGGGCCGTCAATAATTCTAACCACTTCGCCAACTTCAAATAGCACTTTAGGCCTTGGTTTATTAACCCCTTCTTCAACACGGCTAAGTATTCCCATAGCTTCTTTCTCAGAAATTGGAGAAGGCCTGTCTGATGCACCGCCAATGAACCCTAATACTCTAGGCACGTTTTTGACTAAATGCCAAGTATCATCATTCAGCTCCATCTGTACAAGCACATAACCAGGAAAGAATTTTCTTTCACTTTTGCGCTGTTGACCCATTCGCATTTCAACTACTTCTTCAGTTGGAACCAGTATTTTGCCAAAATAATCCTGCAAACCATCACGTACTATCCGTTCTTCCAGAGCCTGCTTAACTTTATTTTCAAAATTTGAATACGCATGAACCACATACCAACGAAGTGCCATTATTTAACCCCTTGATTCATTAACAGTTGAACGCCCCAGAACAGGAATGTATCAAGTAGCCAAAGTACAAAACCGACGAGTATCACCATTAAAATAACTAAACCCGTTGTACGAAATGCTTCGTCACGAGTTGGCCAAACTACTCGGTGAAACTCCTGTTTTGACTCTAGGACAAAACCCCATACACTTCGTCCTTTAGCTGTCGTAAAACAAATTCCAATTGCCGTTGATATTAATGTCATTAATATCAATACCCTATATAGAAATAGCAGATCGGAAAAATAGTAGAACGCAACAATACCGGCAACGACTAATATTGGTGACAAAACCAGCTTTACAATGTCGACCACCGTCGTAACTTCTTCTGCCTGTGCGCTCATTTTATTATCTTATTATAAATTACTAACTATTCTCTGAGTGGCAGGCCAGGAGGGACTCGAACCCCCAACTTGCGGTTTTGGAGACCGCTGCTCTACCAATTGAACTACTGACCTATTCAGAAAACTTTCTTTTAAAACTTTAATTATTCAACAATGGAAGCAACAACACCTGCACCCACAGTACGACCACCTTCACGGATAGCAAAGCGCAAACCTTCTTCCATCGCGATCGGTGAAATCAATTTTACGGTGACAGCTATGTTGTCTCCAGGCATTACCATTTCCACACCCTCTGGCAAATCTACAGCGCCGGTTACATCAGTGGTACGGAAATAAAACTGCGGGCGGTATCCATTAAAGAACGGCGTATGACGACCACCTTCTTCTTTTGATAATACATAAATCTCCGCTTTGAAATGTGCATGTGGTTTAATACTATTTACATGCGCCAATACCTGACCACGTTCTACGTCATCTCTTTTGGTACCGCGTAACAATACACCTACGTTGTCACCCGCCTGACCT
>Ga0181508_1093406_pt1 | contig 16064 bp, 15 predicted proteins | sample PEATcosm2014_Bin_15_FD_135916 | JGI IMG/M metagenome (GOLD analysis project Ga0181508, IMG submission 135916) | Metatranscriptome of peatland microbial communities from MTU Mesocosm Facility, Houghton, MI, USA - PEATcosm2014_Bin10_10_metaT... | ecosystem: Environmental > Terrestrial > Soil >... | reverse complement strand
CTCTTGTTAAGAAATCGTGAATGTGACAGCAGTCACGAATCACAGTAGTAACGAATCTTTGAAGCGCTAGACCCGCGAACTGCACTATAGGATGTGCTCATGCCGGAAAGGAGCGAAGTATTTACCCAAATCTCAAATTGCGTATGTATACCACCGGTATGCGCCAGAACCGGCTTGCCAAGATGCTGGGCATGGATCAGGCATACCTGAGCCGCATTGTGAACGGTGTGCGTCAGCCCCGCCAGCGTACACGTCAGGAGATAGCCAGGGTGCTGGGTTGCGATGTGGAGTGGCTATTTGAACAAACCGTGTTTGAAGCCGGCAAGGATATGCAGGGGAAGAACACGGAGTTTAGCAAGGAGCTTTTGACCGGGGATTGATAGACTTGTACGTCTTTACTGTTGCATTGGCGCAATGAGCATCTTGCTCTTGCATAATTCTTCGGCAATCCAAACGACAATTTTAATCGTCAGAACTCAGAATGGGAGTGACATGGGCGAAGCCTGCTTTAGCGCGGATATGCAGACGGGGAAGATGCTTTTCTCGGAGAGTGTTCATTCTGGCTGGTACGCGGTGCAGACCTCTTACCGCTGCGAACAGCGAGTAGCCGCAGCTCTGATGACGAAAGGCCTCACGACGTATCTTCCTTTGTTACAAGAGGTCCACCAATGGAAGGATCGCCGGAAGGTCGTGAATGTTCCGGCGTTCAGCGGGTACCTGTTTGTGCACCATGAGCCCAGTTTGCGAAACCGGGTCCGGGTGCTGGAGACGAGCGGTATCGTTCGTCTTTTGGGTGGAAATCATGCTCCGAGCGAGATTCCCGAAGTTGAGATCGAGGCGATTCGGCGGACGCTGGGCAGTGGAATGGCGTGCGACCGGTGCGATGCGCTGACGCCTGGTACTCAGGTAACGGTGATGCGGGGGCCGTTGGCAGGTGTTGAGGGACGGCTGGCGCGAATCAAGAACGGCTTGCGGCTGGTGGTCACGATCTCGATATTCTCGCAAGCGATCTCGGCCGAAGTCGGGCTGAACGATGTACAAGCAGTCCATGAATACGCGACGGCAGGTGTCTCCGCCCGCACTAGATGTACAAGCAGTCCATGAATACGCGACGGCAGGTGTCTCCGCCCGCACTAACTGATGCGATTCGATGCGATAGAGGCCGGATCGTATTGAGCGGATATATCAAGTGCCTTTGCATGATTAGGCAGGTTCGTACTTCCTGAAATCTTGTGGTCGATGAGCGAGACGGATATTTCCTGAGAAAGAAGTTCTTCGACTGTTTTCCTTGAGTATCAATCGATTACGAGAGCGTGAAAGCCTCGTTCCCTTCCCCAGCTACGGATTTAACCACCGATCAAAGAGCATTAAACGAGTGGGATGAACCGCAACTGACCGAGAAATTGAGGAGCGATCATCATGGCAAAATCTAGAGATCAACGTGTTGCCATATTAGGGGTGGCAGTTGACAACCTGACGATGGATGAAGTTTTGCAAGCAGTGGAAGCGAAGATTGCCGAGGGAGGTTTTCATCAGATAGCGACGGCCAATGTGGATTTTCTGATGAAGTCCATCCATGACGAAGAGTTGTACGAGACGCTGAGCCAGTGCGATCTGGTGCTGGCGGATGGAATGCCGCTGGTGTGGGCGTCGCGACTGCTGGGGGCGGGCTTGAAAGAGCGTGTGGCGGGGGCCGATCTGGTGCCTCAGCTTGCGAAGTTATCGGCACGCCGCGGCTATCGCATTTTTCTGTTGGGCGCGGAAGAAGAGAGTTCGGCTGGCGCTGCGGCATGGATGGAGAAGAATTATCCGGGTGTGCAGATCACCGGACGCTATTGCCCGGAGTATCGGCCATTGGAGGAGATGGATCACGAGGAGATCCTGGACAGGATCAAGGCGGCCAAGCCCGACATACTCCTGGTGGCTTTCGGCAATCCCAAGCAGGAAAAATGGCTGGCGATGCATCGGCACAGGCTGGGAGTTCCTGTTTGTATCGGCATTGGAGGATCACTCGATTTTCTGAGTGGCAGAACCAATCGCGCTCCAGCATGGATGCAGCGTTGCGGGATGGAATGGTTTCACCGCATGGTTGAGAATCCAACGCGTCTGGCAAAGCGGTATTTCGGCAATGCGGCGGGACTTTTGCGGTATCTGCCTGTGCAACTGATGGCGATGGCCATGCAGGGAAAGCGTCGTCAAGAGGCGCAGATCTCGCAAGAGAAGACGGGCTGTGCCACAGTGCTGCGGATTGATGGCTATTTCACAGGTGCGTTGTTGCCGAAGTTTGAATCCGATGTTCGCAGCGCGGTATTGGCAGGCTCACACGTGGTGCTGGACATGAGTAATACAGCATATATCGGTGCGGACGCGCTGGCATCGCTGATCTATGTCATGAATATCGCTCGCAGTTGGAAGCGTGAACTCTGGCTGGCGGGTCTCGACCGGATTCTGACTCAGGTTCTCGGAGCTTCCCGGTTAAGACTTTTCTTCCGCATGGCCCCCAAAGTCTCAGAGGCATTGCGGCGAATTCAGCCGGATTTGATACCGGCTGCGCAAACGGGAGCTGATTGGGCCTTCTGCCGAATCGGCGGTCAGTTGATTCCGATTCATCTTCAAGAAGTGCCGGGCGTTTACCGCCAGGTTCAGCAAATGCTAGGCCGCAGGTTGACTTCTTTGGCAGTTCCTGCTCAAGCATCGAACGGAATGGAGATGGAAACAATGATTCAGAAGCTCGCATCTGCAGATGCCGTATGAAATCAAGCGGCAAATCATTGGAAGTCATGGAAGTTCAAGTGCGGTGACAGAGATAAGGTAAGCACGCGAGCGACTGTTCATCGTTAGTCGAGTGAATTGGAGTCAAGGAATATGCATCCTTCCAACGCGTTTCAAATCTTCGGGATTGTTCTGGCGTTGATGACTCTTCCGTTGGTTGCCGAGCTTCTGGCGCTAACTGTGGCAGCGCTTGTGCCGAAGATGCGGACGCACCATCCGAAGGCAGATTCAGAACCGTTCTCGCTCATGGTATTAGTGCCAGCACACAATGAAGAAGCACTGGTTGGGCGCTGCGTTCGCAGCATCATGAACTCGTCGGGCTCCAATTCGGAAGTGCTGGTGATCGCACACAATTGCAGCGATGCAACTGCGGCGGTTGCGAAGGATGCTGGCGCAACAGTGCTGGAACTAAACGATTCCGCGCAGCAAGGCAAAGGATGCGCGCTGAATGCCGGATTCTGTGTCGCGTTGAACGGGCCAGCACAGGCAGTGCTGGTTGTGGACGCAGACTCCATTGTCGACACAGGTCTACTTGCTGCGGTGCGGAGGAGATTCCTGGCTGGTGCTCAGGCGCTGCAATGCCGCTACGAAGTGAACAATTCAGCAGGGAGCCGACGGACAAAGCTGATGACGCTTGCTTTCCAAGCGTTCAATGTAATTCGTCCTCGCGGGCGCCATCGTCTCGGTCTTTCAGCGGGCATTTTAGGCAACGGCTTTGCTCTTTGCCGTGAAGTGTTGAGTCAAATTCCATATGGTGCCTATTCAGTTGTCGAAGATCTTGAGTATCACCTGACATTGGTGAGAGCGGGCATTCGTGTTGAGTTCGTCGATGAGGCTACTGTGCGCGGCGAGATGCCACTCTCCGACAGCGGCGCACGTACGCAGCGCGCTCGCTGGGAGGGTGGGCGAATGCGCATGATGAGACGCTTAGCTCCGCGGCTGATGGGTGATGTACTGCACGGACGGTTGAGGATGATTGAGCCATTGCTTGATCTATTGTCGGCACCGATTGCTACGGGGGTGCTTCTACTTTTGATTGCCGCTTGCCTTCCGGTCGCCTGGCTTAGGTTATATGTGCTCGGTGCGTTTTTGGTTCTCATGTTTCATATAACGGCTGCGGCTTCTTGTGGCTCCGGATTCTGGGGATCGATGCGAGTTTTGGCGAGCGCGCCGGTCTATATTCTTTGGAAAGTTTGGACATTCCCGGAGATATGGCGCACGTCACGATCCGAATCCGCTTGGGTGCGGACAAGGCGCGACACTGTGATAGATGGATAAGTGCATTTCCGCGCATCGAACCCTGCAGCGAAGAAGGAGTAATCCGTGGATCGAAGGAATCGACGCTCAACACGCATTCTATTAGGCGTGCTGGCATTTTGCTTGGCCGCAGCACAGAGCGCTTGGTCGAGGTCGCCGGAGAGTCAGTTGGCAGCGAATGATCTGACGCAGCCGCAGCAACCATCAGGAGATTCAGGAGAGGCGAATCCTCCCGACCCTAAGTTGAAACTGAGTCCGATCGAGACTCTGCGCAGATTCGAGCCGTCAGCGGATGAAGAGTATACGCTTGGAGCCGGAGACGAAATCTCCATCCAATATCCTGGCCGACCGGAACTGACGGGCAAGGATGTGATTGGTCCTGATGGACGGATTACCCTGCCCTTGGCGGGTCCGATCAAGGTAGCCGAACTGACCCGTGAGGCAGCGGGAAAGAAGATTGCCGAGGCGATGTCGGCTTACTACACGAATCTGACGGCGACGGTGCAGGTGGAGAAATACGGATCGAATCATGTGATTCTTCTTGGGAATGTGAAGAGTCCTGGTGTGGTGAACTTCGAGCAGACGCCAACACTGCTGGAGGTTCTATCGAGGGGCGGAGTAGAAACCAGTCCGGATGGTAATGTTCCCGAGCAATGCGTGATCTATCGTGGAGACCAGGTATATTGGGTTGACTTACAGGAGTTACTGGCGACCGGCAGCCCCCTGGCGGATCTTCGTTTGCGCCGCAACGACGTGATCTTTGTGCCCGCCTTGTCGACAAGAACGGTGACGGTGATGGGCCAGGTTCAGCATCCAGGAGAGATTGCGTTGAAGCATAACTCGACTGTAGCTTCCATTTTAGGTGAGGCAGGCGGTGTGAGTGATGCCGCAGGAAGCAATCCGGAAGTGCAGGTTGTTCACCGGTCCAAGGGCGATAAGACTCAGTATGTTCGCTTCAAAGATCTTCTTAAGCCGAATGGAGGCATGGAAGTGTCGCTCTATCCAGGCGATATTGTCTACGTGCCCAAGAGTGGAATCTCAAAAGTAGGCTTTGTGATGCAGCAACTGGCTCCATTTTTATCTATGGGAAGCTTTGCGGCGCTGGCCGTTCACTGATTCGGAAAGGTCGTCATGCAGAATTCAACGCCGGAAAATCCATCTCACGGAAGCGCCAAGAGCCTACCGTCGTTTCCGCTACGCCGGGCCGAAGGTTCAACTGAAGCAACGCGGCCCAACATCAGTGTGGTAGACAGCCTGCGCCGTCACTGGTTTGTTACAGGGTGTGTATTTGTGGTGTTATTCGGATGCGGTCTATTTGTACTCTGGAAGAAAGACAAGCAGAGTTACGAATCGCATAGTGTAGTGTATCTCTCGCCAAAATTTCCCAAGATGCTGTCCAGCGATAGCGAGCTGGAACTTCCATACGATTCATATGTTCAAGATCAGCTTCAGACGGTGACGCGGCATGACATTATTGCGGATGCGATTGCGAAGCTGCCATACTCCGTGCGGCACCGGAGCGGCCCGGCGCTTCCCTATGAGATTCAGGTGCTGCAGCAAGCGCTTGACGTGAAGAGGATTGGATCGACTTATGAGATGTCGGTGGGTTTGACGGGACCCTCGCCGGATGGGCTTGCCGAGGTTGTGAATACGGTGACCGACACCTATGTTGAACGAACAAAGAGCGAGGAGTTTTTTGGGCTCGACGAACGCTTGAATACGCTTCAACAGGAAAAAGAGAAGCTGCAAAAGCAGATGGACGACAGCCTCGCTGAGCAGGCGCAGCTGATGCAACAACTGGGAGTGGCAACGATCACTTCGGCGGAGGGAACGTCGAATCCCTATGACGAGTCATTGCAGAAGCTCCGTGATGAATTGGCTACCGCACGGATGCAGCGTGTTGCGGCCGAAGCGCAATTGGCGGCAGCACTGAAGAACAATGGTTCGGGGGATGCGACAGTGAGGACTTCATCGGCAGATGAGGCGATTGCATCCGACGCTGGAGCATCCGGTACTAGAGTCGCGCTGAACAACCGCCGGACTGCGTTGATGGAAGAGATGAATGGATTGCGTCCGGACCATCCGATTTATCAGAAGGATCAGGAAGAGCTGACTTCGATTGACAGGATGTTGAATGACCTGAGAGGCAAAGCCGGAGAAGAGCTTCAGGACAAGCTGCGCCAGGAGGTAGCGCGGACGCGCATGATCGAAATCCAACTGACAAAGGAACTCGGAGAGAAGACACATACGGCCGCTACGGCGGCACCCAAGTTTCAGCGAGCGACGGAGTTGGGACCGGAGATCGACAGTCTACAGAAGGCCTACGATGCAATCAACGACCGAATCCGCGACCTCGAGCTGGAGAGCAGCTCGCCTGGTTCGATCCATGTATCGTCGAGGGCATTGACTCCGCTGGGGCCGGAAAAGAGCAGACGGAGGTTATTTCTTCTTGCTCTGATACTGATGAGTCTTGTGTGTGCCGCAGGCGTTCCGGTGGTGATCGATCTTTTAGATGGGAAGATTTATACCGCGCGGGATGTAGAGGGAGTGGTCGGCTTTCACCCACTTGGTATTCTCCTCGACAATCGCGAGTTTCGCCGGGAGGTTACCAGCGAATATCATTTCCGGTTGGCGGCGGGAATTGATCATGCTGTTCGAAATTCTGGAGCGCGCGTATTTCTCTTCACTTCACCGTCGCATGGATGCGGAACGAGTACTGTGGTGAGGGAGGTGAGCGAAAAGCTGCGCAGTTTGGATCTGCGAACTCGAATGATTATGGCCTCGGAGATTGACGGTTTAGATGCCCCTCCCGGAGAGGTTTCCTGGAGGTCGGAGTTGCAACTATTGCAAAGGAGGAGCAAGTCCGAGTTACAACCCGTTGCGCTGGCGCCGCTGACATCTGTTCATGATCACAAGGGACACCGGATGGAAGCGGAATCTCCCGCGCCGAATGCGGTGATGAGGACGCTGCATCACGCTGTGGAGCAATATGACGTAATTCTGATTGACGCGAATCCTCTGCCGGTTTCAGCGCACACCGAATATCTGGCGCGCGTTTCGGACGCAACAGTGCTAGTGTTGAGGTCGAGCATGACGACCAAGCAGGAGTTGGATCGGGCGGCGCGTCTACTTGAGCGGCTGGATGTCGCTGGCGTGGCGGCTGTGCTGAACAAGATCGGCATGGATCGTGCGGATCGCGCGCTGAGGAAGGAGCTTCGGACGTACGAACAAACATTTAAGCAGCGTCGTGCCGCGGCCGCAAAGGCACCCTCAAGGCAGGACAAAGTGAGCGCCTGAGCCGGAATGCCGCGACTTCAGAAATGGCAGTGATCGCGGTTACGGAGAAATTCAGCGGAGATGAGTCCGCGAGTAGCCTATGCGTTTGTTTGAATTGCTTCTCGTTGCATTGACTGCCTGTACTGCTGTGTGTCTGCTGATGGGTTGGATGCCACGTGGCGAGCGATGGCTTTCTGCAGGAGTATTGGCGGCCGCGATATTGCATGGGATTCTGGAGGGCGCGCGCTGGCAGATGATTCCGGCATACGCAGCCGTTATTATTCTCGGCTATGTTGTGTGGAAGTCTGCAAGAAAGGAGTTTCGATTCAAGAAAGCTACTTCTGGAGTTGCATTGCTGTTAGTATCCGCAAGCGTTCTGTTCTCGATCCTTCTGCCGATGTTTCACCTACCCACACCTACTGGACCCTATCCTGTTGGCACATCGATCCTATACTTCAAAGACACCTCGCGCATTGAGGATGCTGCGCCTTACGCTGGTTCGGCGCGCGAATTGATGGTTCAGATATGGTATCCAGCTCTGGCATCGCAGAATCCATTTGCCCGCTATCGCGAACCGCGAGAGACCGATTTGCTCAGTTCCTACCAGAGCGACATATTGACGAATTCGCGGCTGAATGCCCCGGTTGCAATCCAAGGGGCTCCGTTTCCCGTGATTCTTTTCAACCCAGCCTGGCGCGGGCGACGCACCAACGATACCTTTTTAACTGAGGAACTGGCAAGTCAAGGATATATTGTGGTTAGCATCGATCACACCTACAACGCGCGGCTCGTGGCATTTCCAGATGGACGGGTCGAACATGGAAATGCATCAATCGAAATTGACGATCCTGAGAGTAGCACTCCGCAGCGCGTCAGGGCTATCTGGAACAAAGAGTTGAAAAAGTGGGTAGCAGACGAGCGCTTTGTAATCGATAGCCTGGAGACTATGAATACTACCGCAGGCTCCCCGTGGTTCGGACGCATGAACACAGGAAATGTTGGGGCGATCGGTCATTCGTTTGGTGGTGCTGCGGCGACAGCGGTGTGCGCCGAAGACCATAGAGTCCGCGCATCAGTAAACATGGATGGCTGGTTCTTCGATGCAATCCGTATGCGGGGTCCTCAGCAGCCATTGCTAATTATGGTGGCGAGTACTGGAGAGGCTGATGTGATTCCAGATTCAGACGGGAATGTTGAGGCAGCCCTCGATGCAAAAGACATCTCTGACGTGAAGACTTCGCTGAACAGCTTTGGCGGGTATCTTCTAACAGTGAAGGGAGCTTCTCATGAGGACTTCACGGACCAGCCGTTGGTTTCGCCTCTACCAATGCTCTCGCATCGCGGAACAATTTCAGCCGTTAGAATTCAGAAGATTGTGAGAAGCTACGTGACAGCCTTTTTTGACAAATCGCTTCGCAGCGAAGACACAGTACTTCTTCGCAATGATTATCGTGCTTATAACGAGGTTTCGCTAAACACTTGGCGCACAAACCAGAGTGGCGGCTTACCGATCTCCGGCTCCGGCGGCCAATGAAATTTCAGAACTAAACCGCAAATAAACATCTGCATATATTATCCGATGCAGTCGGCATGGAGGGGCAATGCCCGCGACATCAGAGCATATTATTCATTGTGAATCTGAGATATTTCAGCAGAACATGAACCGGCTGCCATACGAGTTTACTCATAGTCTCGCTGGAAACCGACTCTTTGAGCTTTCCTGCCTTATGGATTTAGCGGAGAAGGTAGCCCTTCGCAGTGCTCCTCATTTATCGGGCGGAGATGTCTATTTCAATGAAGGTCGAATTGAGCCTGATGAAAAGCCGCTACGGCCGGATAAGCCGCGAACTGCAGTCATAGATCTGATTCGCCAAATAGAGAATGCGCAAGCATGGATTATTTTGAAGCACGTGGAGCGTGAAGAAGGCTATCGGGATGTATTGGAAAGCTGCATACGTGACATTTTGGAACTGTCAGGGCAGGAACTTTTGCGTAAAATCAAGTGGTTCGAGGCAATTCTCTTTATCACTTCGCCGAATCGCGTAACGGAGTATCACCTTGACCGCGAAGTATCCTGGATTTTACAGATCCAGGGCGACAAGGAGATTCACATCTTCGACCGCGCCGATAAGGACATTGTTCCAGATAAGGAGTTGGAAGTCTACTGGACAGCCGACAACCGAGCAGCGCAATATAAACCGGAGTATGAATCGAGGGCAATTGTCTATCCTATGCGCCCTGGAACCGGAGTGCATATTCCCATCAATTCTCCACACTGGCTGCGGAACAAGAACGATATATCGGTCACGTTAAATGTTAACTTTCAATTTCACGACAGGCACTGGGCGAACCTTTATAGAGCGAATTATTATCTTCGCCGCGCGGGCATCGTTCCGCGTCCTCCTGGCTCCCATCCTGTATCGGACCAATTGAAGAGCGCGGCTTTTACAGTGATGCAAAAAGCGAAGCAAACGGTGAAGGGGCGCCCAATGATCCCGCCGGAAGCGCGCGAACAAAATCGACGGATTGCCAGGTTGACGAGGTAGAACAGTAGTTCGTAGCAGATTCTGCAAAGGAATCACGAGCAAAATTCTGCGAGAGAAGCGGAGATGGACTTTAACATTGGCGGTTGAGGATAGAAATGCCCTCCTGGGAAGAAGCGCAATGCGAAGCGACCCCGAGTTTGAGTCTTCCAAGCAAGCAACTGATGCCAATTTATTGTGGTATCCCTGATTCCTGCAAACACCGAGATTGGGCAGTCCAGGGGTTCACCGTTCTGGAAGTGATAACTTTCCACCACTGCAATGTCAGCGCGCAGAATAGGCAGATAAACCTCCATTAACTCCGCGTTATGAAAAAACTCTTGTGGGAATCCATCGTAGCGGCGAGCAAGTTCGACCATGAATTCGCGGTCGGTGAGAGTTTGAAGAGATGCATTGGTGTCGTGAACATTTGGTGCGCGCCGTCCGGAAAGATAAAGGCCGATAGGTCGGGCAAGCACATTCCTTTGCAGTCTGCGCGCCCATTCGAAGGCCAACAAAGCACCCATGCTGTGACCGAAGATGGCAAATGGGATATCGAGCCAAGGCGACAATGCCAAAGTCATATCGTCCAATAGTGGATTGATGTGGTTGTAAAGCGGTTCGGAAAGACGAGATTCTCTGCCGGGGAGCAGAATCGAGCAAACCTGTACGGAGGTAGGCAGTGAGGTATTCCAGGAATTGAAGGCCGAGGCACCGCTTCCTGCGTGGGGCAAACAAAACAGACGCAGTTGAGGTTTTTCTGCTTCTGGGCGGCACTGAAGCCAGAGCGTGTGTCTATTCAAAATCATACTTCCTTCCAGCTTCGATTCTAGGATCCTACATAGCATTTAGTTTGCAAAAGAAGTAAAAATAAATCAACTTAAGTCTATTCAAGAGAACACCACTGCAATGTTCAGGGCTTTCGACTGCGAGAACGTCATTATGCGCTTTTGGAGAGTACTGAGGTGTATAGATGAAGTGCTTCCGAAACATTGTTTAACCGATTTACTAAGTATGTGAGGTCAATGGAACCGATATGGCTACTTCGGAATTTGTGCAAAGATCTCCAGCATTCCGGCCTTCTTCCCCTGATTGGGAGAAAAGCCCAACGTCAAGCCCTTCACGCAATTCAAGAGGCATGGTGGCGCTATGGATGTTCATTGACGGAGTTACAACACTGCTTTCCGCTATGCTGGTTGCGATATATGAACAGCATCAAAATTCGATGACGGGAGCGAGAAACTTTTGGAATGGTGCGTTCATGCATGACCAATCCATTGGGATAATGCTAGCGGCGTTGTGTGGGTTTACGGTTTCGCTCATAATCATGAGCAAGAAAATGAATCTATATACACCTATGCGCTTAAGCAGCTTCCTTCACGAGCAAAGGCTGAGTGTGCAGGCCTGCTTCACTTCGGGCCTTCTACTGACGGGCGCACTCTTTCTGGTTAATGCCGGAAGTATTTCTCGTTTTATTGTCTTGATGACAATTGGATTTGTCACGATCGGGCTTAGCTTGCGCCGATTTGTCTATCGAATGCTTATCTACAGGGATTTCGATCGAGGTATCGGCACACGGAATGTGTTTATCGTCGGTACCGGTCCAGAAGCAAACGCATTGCGCAATCATATGGAAAGCATTCATCATCTTGGCTACAAGTTCAAGGGATTCATCGAATTTCCAGCTGCCTGCCCCCGCTTTTCTGTGGCTTCGAACGACGTGGTGGGTACACTAGACACGCTCTTTCAGCATACCCGAAAGCATTTTGTGGATGAAGTGTTCTTTACTGCACCTTGCGAACAACGTGGAGTCGTTAAGAGCGTTTTGGAGCAGGCTCGAGTCTACGGCGTAGATTTGCGTGTGGTTCCCGATATGTATGATGGCCTTGCCTGGAACAGTCCTATCGAATACATAGGGCAATTTCCGACCATTCCACTGCATCGTGGTCACGTACCTGAGATTGCGCTGGTGCTGAAGCGCTTTGTGGATATAGCAATTTCCAGCTTGCTCTTGATTGCAATTTCTCCCTTCTTGCTTGCTATCGCTGTTGCCATTAAGCTGGATTCACATGGTCCCGTCTTCTACTATTCGGAACGTATTGGCAAAAAGGGACGTGTCTTCCGTTGCATTAAGTTTCGCACGATGGTTCGAGATGCGGAAAAGCGTCGTGCAGATGTGATGCATATGAACGAGCGGGATGGTGTGCTATTCAAGATTGCCAACGATCCCCGGATTACAAAGCTAGGACGCTTTTTGCGCAAGTATTCGCTGGACGAGCTGCCTCAGTTCATTAATGTGCTGCATGGCGACATGAGCGTTGTCGGGCCTCGTCCACCCATTGCCAGTGAAGTGCGCGAGTATAAGCTCAGCCATTTACGACGTCTCGATGTAACTCCAGGAATTACAGGGCTGTGGCAAGTGCAGGCTCGTCAGGACCCATCCTTCGACAGCTATATTTCCTTGGATGTCGCTTATGTGGAAAACTGGAGCGTATGGCTGGACATTAAGATCATTTTGCGTACGATTGGGGTGGTGTTTGCCGGAACAGGGTCATGAGGCATAATTTCGATTTATGATTATCATTTGACCTCAATTTGCACAGCGACTGAGTGCTTGATGTACACTGACTATATTGCCTCTTCGATTGCAGAAATGGTGTTGGCTGCGAAGGCAATTGTGGATCTCTATTTTAAAGGCGTGATGCAATGTACGACAGTTCGTCGATCATCGTGACAGGAGGTGCGGGCTTTATAGGCTCGAATTTTGTATTGCGTTGGTTGGCAACACAAAAAACAGGCGTGACTGTATTTGACAAATTGACTTATGCTGGCAATCTTGAGAATTTGGCTACGGTGACTCAGGATAGTCGCTATCGTTTTGTTCATGGTGACATTGTGAATGGCGCCCATGTTCGGCGAATTCTTGAAGAAGAGAAGCCGTGGGCCGTTGTGCATTTTGCGGCGGAAAGCCACGTGGATCGCTCGATTGTAGGCCCTGCTGAGTTTATCAGAACCAATATTGAGGGAACCTTTCAGTTGCTGGAGGCGGTTAGGGATTATTGGGGGAAGTTGTCTGTAGGCAAGAAGAAAGCATTTCGCTTTTTGCACGTGTCTACGGATGAAGTATTTGGCTCTTTAGGTCCAAATGATCCAGCGTTTAGCGAAAGTACGCCGTATACACCGAATAGTCCATACTCTGCGTCTAAAGCAGCCTCGGATCACTTAGTACGCGCTTATCATCACACGTATGGCATACCAGTACTTACAACGAACTGTTCGAATAACTATGGGCCCCGTCAATTCCCTGAAAAACTGATTCCGCTAATGATACTTAACGCCCTAAAGGGGTTGCCACTTCCGGTGTATGGCGACGGGGGAAATGTACGCGACTGGCTTTATGTGGACGACCATTGTGACGGTATTCAGTCAGTATTGGATAGGGGCATATGCGGCGAGACATATAACATTGGTGGGATGCAAGAGATGTCAAACATCGAAGTGGTTCGGCAAATATGTTGCGCATTGGACGAGATCAAGCCGGCAGCCAAGCCGTATGCCGAGCAGATATGTTTTGTAAAGGATCGTCTGGGGCATGATCGCCGCTATGCAATGGATATAACCAAGATCAGTCGTGATTTGGAATGGAGACCAAAGGAGAGTTTTGCAGGTGGACTGCGCAAGACTATCCAATGGTATCTTGATAACTCGGATTGGGTCGAAAATGTGACGAGCGGCTCATATCGAAGCTGGATGAATACGCAGTATGCTTATTCTGGCATGGAAGGTGATGCACAATTATGAGTTCGCGCAAAGGAATCATTCTGGCAGGAGGTTCTGGAACGCGTTTGTATCCGATTACAAACTCAATGTCGAAGCAGCTTCTTCCAATCTACGACAAGCCGATGATTTATTATCCTCTCAGTGTCTTGATGCTGGCGGGTATTCGTGAAGTGCTAGTGATTTCAACCCCGCAGGATACTCCGCGCTTTGAGCAACTTCTGGGAAACGGTTCGCAATGGGGAGTGCGTTTTGAGTATGTAGTGCAACCTCGACCTGAAGGCTTAGCGCAAGCTTTTATTTTAGGCCGTGAGTTTATAGGCCAGGACGATTGCGCGCTAGTGTTGGGAGACAATATATTCTTTGGTCATCAATTGGTGAGTTTATTGAGGTCGGCTGCATGCAGGAGATCGGGTGCTACTATATTTGCTTACCCGGTGAAGGATCCAGAGCGTTACGGCGTGGTGGAATTGGATGCAACCGGCCAAGCAATTGGTTTGGAGGAAAAGCCAACAAACCCAAAGTCTCGATACGCTGTAACTGGTCTATATTTTTATGACAATCGAGTACTGGATATTGCCGCCGGACTACAACCTTCGGCGCGCGGCGAGTTGGAGATTACTGATGTCAATCGCAGGTATCTGCAAAGTGGAGATATGGTCGTTGAGATGTTGAGCCGTGGCATTGCGTGGCTGGATACAGGCACTCATGATTCTCTGTTGGAAGCCAGTTCCTTTGTTCAGACTATAGAAAAGCGCCAGGGGTTGAAGGTTGCCTGCCCAGAAGAGATTGCATACAGGTCTGGTTTTATCGATGCGAGGCAACTCGAAGCGTTGGCCGTAAGTATCAAAAGCGGCTATGGAGAGTACTTGCGAGAGATCCTGAAGACTCCGGGGTTTTAGATGAAAGTTCAAACGACGCAGATACCTGGTGTTTTGATCATTGAACCGAAAGTTTTCGGTGACGAGAGAGGCTATTTTCTGGAGTGCTATAACGAGAAGGCGATGAGCTTAATCGGAATAAACGCGCACTTTGTACAAGACAATCACTCTCGTTCGCAGTCCGGTGTGGTTCGCGGCTTGCATTATCAGATTCAACAGCCTCAAGGGAAACTGGTTCGAGTTGTGAGCGGCTGCATATTCGATGTAGCCGTAGACCTTCGTCGCGATTCTCTCACATTTGGGAAGTGGATTGGAGTGGAGTTATCGAACGAAAACAAGCGCTTATTTTGGTTGCCTGCCGGACTTGCGCACGGTTTTGTCGTAATGTCGGAATATGCGGATGTTCTATACAAGGCCACTGATTACTATGCGCCGGATTATGAGCGGACAATTCTTTGGAACGATCCAGAGTTGAATATCGAATGGCCGTTGGAAGTCGAGCCGATTCTTTCAAGCAAGGATGCAGCAGGTAAGTTGTTTCATGAAGCGGAATCTTTTGAATCCAAATCATATTTAAGGGACGATGATGGCGACAAATAGGATTCTAATCTTTGGCCGGATGGGGCAATTGGGATGGGAGTTGCGGCACAGACTGGCTTGCCTCGGTCATGTAATATCCGTCGAGTATCCAGATGTGGATTTTTTATATCCAGAATCGATTCGCGGCATTGTGCGGAACATCGAACCGAATGTCATTGTGAATGCGGCCGCTTACACGGCGGTCGATAAGGCGGAGAGCGATGTTGAGTTGGCCGGCAAGATTAATGGTGAGGCGCCAGGCATATTAGCGGAAGAAGCCAAGCGGCTAGGGAGCTTGTTGGTACATTATTCGACCGACTACGTCTTTGATGGATTGAAGCAAGGCGCATATTCTGAATGCGATGAACCGAACCCAATGAACGTTTATGGCAAAAGCAAATTGGCGGGTGATTGCGCGATTCAATCTTTGAATGGTGATTATCTGATATTTCGTACGAGCTGGGTTTATGGCGCTCGAGGGAATAATTTTCTATTAACGATGCTGCGTCTGGCTAAAGAAGTCGGTGAACTGCAAGTCGTCAATGACCAAATTGGTGCTCCCACATCGAGTGAGTGTATTGCACAGGCGACCGCAAACGTTTTGGCGCAAGTGCTCACGCCGAGCGGTACTGGGCTTGATGGACGTAGTGGCATTTACAACATGACTAGTGCAGGGGAGACCTCGTGGCATGGATTTGCTAAGAGTTTATTGACTAAGTCTGCAAAATGCATGGGATTCAAAGTTCCGAACCTAGTTCCGATTGCGACGAGTGAGTTTCCTCGTCCTGCGAAGAGGCCAGCAAATTCGCGTCTTTGCTGCCAGCGTTTGGAAGATGCCTTTGGCGTGAGATTGCCTGAGTGGGAAGAAGCTCTTTCGCTGGTTATTGAAACGCTGACAGAGAATGCGTAGAGTGGCGATTATGCGGAGTGCATTTATCGACCATCAATATCGCTTGATTCTACTGAAAAGAGAAAAATGAGTCATCAGGGCAATCACGAG
>Ga0181508_1456249_pt1 | contig 16247 bp, 17 predicted proteins | sample PEATcosm2014_Bin_15_FD_135916 | JGI IMG/M metagenome (GOLD analysis project Ga0181508, IMG submission 135916) | Metatranscriptome of peatland microbial communities from MTU Mesocosm Facility, Houghton, MI, USA - PEATcosm2014_Bin10_10_metaT... | ecosystem: Environmental > Terrestrial > Soil >... | reverse complement strand
TCTGCTTAAAGCATTGATCATTCTTTAAAGAGAAGCGCTAAAGTCAAGAAAATATCCGCAGAAACTAAACTTAGCCAAGCAAAACTTAGCTTTTCTCGAAATACGAAATGACTGAATGGTGACATAAACTTAAGGCTCAAGCAAAGTCATGGTGAGAGATTCCAATCCTGATTAAAACTTTTTATCAGGAAAAACAAATTTTCTCAAAATTATGCTTATAATTATATAATGCGCTCAAACAGTTAGGCGAACTTTCTATAGGAAATTAATAAGTTGACTTCCACACCAAAACACCTTCTTATCCTAATTTCATTAATTATCATGATGTTGCAGAGCTTTAACGCATCTGCGCGTTACTCGGCGGTGGTAATTGACGCCGATACCGGGCTTGTCATACACGAAAATGAAGCTGCCCAACGCTGGTATCCTGCCTCGTTAACCAAAGTCATGACGCTTTATTTAACCTTTTCCGCATTACAGGCGGCAAAAATTTCCCTTCACGACAAACTGGTGGTTTCCAGGCATGCGTCCATGCAACCTAGCTCTAAACTGGGGTTGCGGGAAAATCAAACCATCAGTGTCGAACAAGCCATTTTAGCCGTTACCACCCGTTCCGCTAATGATGCAGCTGTACTTTTGGCGGAAACAATAGGCGGCAGTGAAGCTAACTTTGCCGCCTTAATGACACAACAGGCCCAACGTTTAGGCATGTATAGCAGTTCATTTCACAATGCCAGCGGCCTGCCTGACGAAGGTCAGATCAGTAGCGCCCGTGATCTGGCAATTTTATCCGCAGCCTTGATTCATGACTTTCCGCAATATTATCCTTATTTCTCTGTTACGGAGTTTGAATATAAAGGCCGAATCCTGCCTAATACCAATCGAATCTTAAAAAGTTACCCGGATGCCGATGGCATGAAAACCGGTTTCACTTGCGGCTCAGGTTACAATTTAATTGCCTCCGCCAAACGCAATGGCCATCGTGTGATTGGCGTCTTGTTAGGAGGCCACAGCAGCGCCGAACGCTTCGAACAGATGGGAAACTTACTGGATGTTGGTTTTGAGAAACTCTCTACCGGCAACTTGGGCAGCCATGTTGCTCAGCTTAAAGACGATGATTTTGCCCCGCCGCCTTTTCAATTATCCTCCAATCGTTGCGCCGGCAGCGCTATTCAAATGGGAGCCGATACCGGTTATTCCTCGCATGAGCCAATACGGATCAAACCAAACTATAAACATCCACGGGTTGACCACGTTAAAATTGCGAGCGTGGCTTTACATCACAATAGTTGTGCTAAAAAACACTCGCATTGTCATATTCGCGCCAAGGCGGAACCGGTTATCGCATCAAACAGCAAGAAACCAACTTATCTTGCTCAAACGCATAAAAAAACTTTACAAAAAAACCTGGCGCCATCTAAAAATACCGGTCATTCTAAAAAATCAAAGAGCCACGCCACCCAAAACAGTTGATTTTAATTTTCAATAATGTGGTGGTTTCTCATTTACTTCAACCTGATCATGACGGACATTTTGTAAGCTTTTAATTTTCTCATTCAACAACTTGCAGGTTTCCTCCAACCGGACAATTTGTTTTTGCTGATTGATTACTTCTTGATTTAAGGCTTGTATTAAATCATCCTGATAAGCCATCCTGATTTCCAGCTCAATTATACGTTCTTCATTCATAAAACGATTTAGCGCAAAAATAATTTTATTGTAACCCTCTTCACTAAAATTTGCTTAATCCACTCGCCATAACAATGCAATCTCGGTATGATTAACTTACTCACGACAAAAAGATAGGATGTGACGATGACAACTATTGCAGACCCAGTCATAGGCCGTTGGTATAAAGACTTTGAAAATAATCTCACCTTTAAAGTTGTTGCAATCGAAGGCAATGACGAATCCATTGAAGTGCAGTACGCTAATGGCGATTTGGGTGAATACGACAACGAAACCTGGTATAACTCAACCTTTGATTACATAGAAGACCCGGAAGATTGGAGTGCTCCTTTTGACGACATCGAAGAAGACGATTTAGGATACACTGATACTGACAGACATGCGCGTGCAGATCGGGAAGACCTGGATATAAGCGATTTCCTGGATTGAGTTTCAAAAATGAAAATGAGCCCTAAAGAATTCCTGGACTGGGAATCAAAGAGCATTACGCTTTTGGCTATGTCCGGCGCCGGCAAGACCACCTTGTCTAACAAACTACCTAAAGACAAATGGTTTCACTACTCCGGAGATTACCGGATCGGCACTAAATATCTGGAAGAACCCATACTAGACAACATCAAGCAACAAGCCATGGAAGTGGCTTTTTTACGCGACCTTCTCAAATCGGATTCCATCTATATTTGCAGCAATATCAGCGTAGACAATCTGTCGCCGGTATCCAGTTTTTTAGGCAAGATTGGAAATCCGTCACTAGGAGGATTGACGCTGACTGAATTCAAGCGGCGTCAAGCCCTCCACCATCAAGCTGAAATTGCTGCTATGAATGATGTGCCTGAATTCATACATAAAGCCGAAGCCATTTATGGATATAAACATTTTATCAATGATGCCGGCGGCAGTGTTTGTGAGCTCGATAGCCCTGATGTTTTGAAAAAACTGGCGGAACATACGCTGATTCTTTATATCAAAATCCCGGAATCTCTCGAACAAACCATCATAGACAGAGCTAAAAATGACCCAAAGCCCTTATATTACCGACCTGAATTTGTTGACGAAAAGCTTAATGATTTCTTGAAACTGCACGGTTATACTTCCACAGATCAAATTATTCCAAATGATTTCGTAAGCTGGGTCTTCCCTCAGCTTTTCAAATCACGCGTACCGCGTTACGAAGCAATTGCCAAACAATACGGTTATACCATCAGCGCCGACCAAACTGCCAATGTCTCCAGCGAAGAAGATTTTATGCAACTGATTGCTGAGGCAATCGCTCAGCAAAATACTTAGTTTACATGCCATTAGTAGCCCATAGCGATCTACCCACATTCAAGCGGTTACAAGAAGAAGGAGAAGAAATACTCTCTCCTGATCGAGCCAGCCACCAATCGATTAGAGAATTGCATATCGGCGTGCTTAACATTATGCCGGACGCAGCATTGGAAGCCACGGAAAGGCAATTTCTCAGGCTGATAGGCGCATGCAATCAAATTGCCCAATTCCGCATTCATTTATTTACTATTGATGGTTTGAGTAGAGGGCCCAAAGCCGCTACGCACATCAAGGAATATTATGAAACTTTTGAACAAATTCGTGCTGATGGTCTGGATGCCTTGATCATCAGTGGCGCAAATGTCACTCATGATCATTTGCAGGAAGAAGCATTTTGGCAACCCTTAACAACTGTTTTCTCCTGGGCAATTCAAAATGTCACGTCCATCCTGTGCTCATGTTTAGCGACACATGCTTTAATCCAAAGTTGTTATGGTGTTGAACGCACGCGATTACCCAATAAACGCTGGGGGATATTTTCGCATAAAGTAGTTAACAAATTTCATCCTTTAGTCGCCGAATTAAACACCAGATTTGACGTGCCACACTCTCGCTATAACGAAATTTTTCGTGAAGACATGGAAAAACACGGCATTCAGGTTCTGGTTGCCAGTAAGGAAGCCGGAGTTCATCTTGCTGTTAGTCCTGATGGGTTTCGGGTGGTTTTTTTTCAAGGACATCCTGAATATGACGATATTAGCCTGCTTAAAGAATATAAACGGGAAATCATTCGTTTTTTCAAAAACGAAAGAACGGATTATCCGCCGTTTCCGGAAAATTACTTTGACGCTGACGTAAGGGTAATTTTGAACGATTATGCCGAACAAGTTTTAACTGCGAAAAATCAAGGCTTAGACTTGCCGGTGATGCCCGAAAATCTGATTATTGATAAACTGGATAATACTTGGCTGGATTCCGCGAAATCGTTTTTTAACAACTGGCTAGGCAAAATTTATCAAATAACCCATGAAAAAAGGCAATTACCTTTCATGGACGGCATCAATCCTAACAATCCGTTAGGTCTTTAAAATGCATCAGCAGTTTCTGCAACAAACTATTGAGCTTGCCGTAAATAATGTAGCGGAAGGCGGCGGGCCGTTTGCGGCCATTCTGGTTAAAGAACAACAGATTATTGCGGTTGGCGTCAACAAAGTCACAGCTAATCACGATCCTACTGCCCATGCTGAAATTCAGGCTATCCGCATTGCTTGCCAGCTATTGAAAAACTTCGAATTAACCGAATATACACTGTACAGCAGTTGTGAACCATGCCCAATGTGTCTCGGGGCTATCTATTGGGCAAGATTAGCGGCAGTTTATTTTGCATGCGGCCGAGGCGACGCTGCCCAGGCCGGTTTTGATGATACGCTGATTTACGATGAAATAATTAAACCACCGGCTCAGCGTATCATTGAAATGCGTCAAATACAGCTTGCCGATGCCGTATCTCCTTTTCAAGCCTGGAATAAACTGGAAAGCAAAATACGGTATTAAACTCAAGCCTGGAATTGATTTAAGAAGATTTTGCGCATGTGGCGGCTATGCGCTGATCAAACCGTCATCCATATGTAGAACATGGTCCATACGCGCCGCCAAATCAGGGTCATGCGTCACCACCAGAAAGCTCACCTGTAGCTCTACGTTAAGTTCCAGCATGAGTTGGTAGATTTGTTCGGCTGTTTTGCTGTCCAGGTTGCCGGTAGGCTCATCCGCCAATACACATTTTGGCTGGTTAATTAAAGCTCTGGCAACTGCAGCGCGTTGTCTTTCGCCGCCGGATAATTCACCTGGTTTATGATGAATTCTATGGCCTAAGCCAACACGCTTAAGTAATTCCGCCGATCTTTGTTGCGCTTCCTTTACGGATCGATTACCTATCAACAAAGGCATGGCCACATTTTCCAGCAAAGTAAACTCACCCAATAAATGATGAAACTGATAAATAAAACCCAGCGATCTATTCCGTAATGCCGCCAACTTGTCTGAGCTAATGGCATTTAATTCATTACCGTCCAGCATGATACTGCCGGAGGTCGGTTGTTCCAAACCGCCCAGTAAATGCAACAATGTACTTTTGCCGGAGCCGGACGCTCCCATAATAGCAACACGTTGACCGGCGTAAATCTTAACGTTGACGCCTTTCAACACTTCAACGTCCAAACCGCCTTGATCATATCGTTTGGTAAGTTCCCGGCATTCCAGAATGACTAAATCATTCATAACGCAACACCTCGGCAGGATTGACTCTGGAAGCTTGCCAAGCCGGATATATGGTTGCCAGCAGAGATAACAAAAAAAGCCATAGCGGCAATCTGATAAACATCTGCCCAAATCAACTTGGATGGCATTTCACTAATATAGTAAACATCGGCCGCCATAAAATGTACGCCAAACAGATTTTCAATAGCCGGGACAATGGTATCAATATTCGAGGCCAGCAATACCCCGCCGGCAACACCAAAAAAGGTGCCTACCAAACCTATAATGCAACCTAACACCACAAATATCCCCATCACCGATAAATTGGACAGTCCCTGGGTTTTCAAAATAGCTATATCGCCACGTTTATCCGTCACCACCATCACCAGGGTGGAAACTATATTGAAAGCCGCCACAGCGACTATCAGCAATAAAATAATGAACATGGCTTTTTTCTCGGTTTGCACAGCCTTAAAGAAATTACTGTGCGCTCTTGTCCAATCGCTGACTCTATATTCATCGCCTAATTCATTCGCCAGTTCCTGTGCGATACGCGGCGCATTGAACAAATCATCCAGTTTCAACCGCAAACCGGTCACCGCTGGTTCAATACGGAATAATTTGGCGGCATCATCGAGATGGGTCATGGCCATATTCCTGTCATATTCGAACATGCCAATTTTAAATACGCCAACAACGGTAAAGCGCTTTAATCTGGGTAAAATGCCCGCCGGAGTTGAATTAACTTGAGGAGTGATTATTGTGACCTTGTCGCCCACAATCACGCCAAGATAATTAGCTAATTCCACACCCAAAATGATGCCGAACTCCCCCGGTTTAAGATCGTTTAAGCTGCCGGAAAGCATTTTAGTCGCAACTTCGGAAACCTTGGCTTCATAATCAGGCAAAACGCCTTGCAGCAATGTGCCGCTAACCTGCCGGTCGGCGTTAATCATGACCTGACCATGCACAAATGGCGCAACCCCCAAAACATGCGGCAGGTGTTCAGTGCGATTAGCCAAACCCAGCCAATTATCCAATTGCCCGTATCTGCCGGTGATGGTGCTGTGGGCTGTCATACCAAGAATTCTTTCCCGTAGTTCTGCATCAAAACCGTTCATAACTGATAACACGGTGATTAACACGGTTACCCCTACGGCAATTCCGGCAACAGAAGTAAAGGTAATAAAAGATATAAATTGAGTTCGGCGCTTGGCGCGAGTGTAGCGCAAGCCTATATAAAAAATAAGTGGTTTGAACATTCTAAATAGTTATAAAGACTTGCATTCGGCACAATAGCCGTAAAGGTAAAGACTATGGTCAGTTAAGACAAAACCAAGTTTATTGGCAATTTCATCTTGGCGTTTTTCAATGATTTCATCAGTAAATTCCGTCACTCTTCCACATTTCATACAGACGGCATGATCATGATGACAACCTTTATTGATTTCAAAAATCGAATTACCGCCTTCAAAATGATGACGGCTAACCAAACCGGCAGCTTCAAATTGAGTCAGAACCCGATAAACTGTAGCCAAACCGATTTCTTCACCTTCGCTCAGCAAAATCTTATAGACTTTTTCAGCAGACAAATGTCTATCGTCTTTTTGCTTTTCCAGAATCTCCAAAATCTTGACTCTGGGCAAAGTTACCTTCAAGCCGGCATTACGTAAATCCTGCGATTCCACAATATGGCCTCCGTTTTTCTTTTAATCGACATCATTGTAACGTTTTTTTGCCGCAAGCCGCAGATGGAATTATGGGATAATAAATAAATTATTGTGTGTACCCGCATTCTCTTATGAAGAAACTCGCTTTTTGGCTTGTAGCTTGTTGCTGCATTACATCATCAGCCTGCAATACAATCCTGACTAATATACCAGGAATTTATAGACTAGATATTGAACAAGGCAATATTATTGATCAAAGCATGATAGATCAACTTCGCCCAAATATGACTAAACGTCAAGTAATATTTATTATGGGTTCGCCAATGTTGTCCGACACCTTCCATGAAAAGCGCTGGGACTATCTGTATGCTAAAGAACCGAATGGGGAAGATCGTGTGCAAAAACGCATCAGTTTGTTTTTTAACGGTGACAATTTAATCGGTATTCAGGGTGATTTTCGGCCCAATGCGGTACCAGTAGTCGCCGAGACTAAAGAAAATACGCTTGAATTGCCAAAACGTGATCTTGAAAAATCCATGTGGGAAAAAGTTGCCGGCCTGTTTGGTATTGAAATTAACGATGCTCCGGAATCAGATTCCCCTACCATTAAAAATTCTTCCGGAAAATCAGGAGGACACAAGCAACATTAAAAATTCCACTTTTAGTCTAAACTCAATGGTAATTCGTACAATTTAATTAAGTTGCTTATGCCATTTGATATATTTCAGGAAAATCCGCTCATTTTTATCGGTATAGTATTAATCATCGGATTAAATGTCGGAAGTTTCCTAAATGTCGTAATCTACCGGTTGCCTGTCATGATGCAAAGCAACTGGCGCAGAGAATGCCATGAATATTTAAAACTACCTGTCACTGAAAACGATAAGCAAAATTTCAACCTGATGTTTCCAGGTTCGCATTGCCCAAATTGCCAAACACCGATTAAAGCTTATCAGAATATACCGCTTATCAGTTATTTACTGCTAAAAGGCAAATGTAAATATTGCGGTGTGCACATCCCGCTCCGTTATCCTTTTATCGAAGTTTTGACCGGATTAATGTCAGCTTTAGTTGCCAGCCACTTTGGCTACACACCTGCTGCATTTTTTGCTTTAATCCTGACCTGGTGCCTGATTGCCCTTAGCTTTATCGATCTTGATCATCAGCTTTTGCCGGACTCGATCACCCTGCCATTATTATGGTTAGGTTTATTATTGAGCATTTTCAATTTATTCACTGACAGCCACGACAGCATCATTGGCGCCATAGCCGGATATTTAAGCTTATGGAGCGTATACCAATTATTCAAGCTTTTAACCGGCAAAGAAGGCATGGGGTTTGGAGATTTCAAATTACTAGCCATGCTGGGAGCCTGGCTGGGCTGGCAATTGTTGCCGCTGATCATTTTACTCTCTTCGCTGCTTGGCGCGATTATCGGCATAACCATGATCATAACCACCAAAAGAGATGCGCTAAAACCCATGCCTTTTGGACAATATCTTGCCCTTGCCGGATGGATTGCTCTGTTTTGGGGTGAAAAACTAAACCATTTCTACCTGCATTTAACCGGCATAGGCTAACCTTCGGCCCCAAGCGGGTATAACGCAATAGCTAAGGTAGCTTGCTAATCAAAATAAAAAATGCAGCATGTAGATTAATCAATGCTGGAAAATTCTGCTTAATGGCTGGACAAACCATGCTTCTGGATGCGGTAAAGCAAAGCGTCGCGGCTAATACCTAACAATCGCGCCGATTTACTGCGGTTGCCGTTGGTCCTGACCAAGGCCTGATAAATTAATTCGGCTTCAAATTTATCGAGTTTTAGTCCCTGTTCCGGCAGAATAAAATCGCAACTTTGAATCACTTCAGTCTCTGCCAGATACTCATGAGGCAAGTTTTCCGGATCAATGATTTTACCCGCCAGCAAAATACTCAATCTTTCGCAAAGGTTTCGCAATTCACGAACATTTCCCGGCCAACTGTAGGCTCGTAAAGACTCGATAGTCTGCTGACTGAGCACCGCAACCGGTAAGCCATGAATTTTTGCAAAATAATCAAAAAAATGTTTTGCCAACAGTTCAATATCCGACGTACGCTGCTGTAAAGTGGGAAGTTCCAAAGGGATGACATCCAGGCGAAAATACAAATCCCGCCGAAATTCCCCGGTTTTGATTTTATGAAGCAGATTGGCGTTAGTAGCGGCAATAATTCGGACATTGACGAGTTCAGGTTTTGTCTCACCAACCGGCATGCATTCTCCTGACTCAAGAAAACGTAATAACTTTGCCTGTATGCTTAAAGGCAGAGAGTTAATTTCATCCAGAAACAAAGTTCCGCCGTCACAGCCCTGTAGTAAACCCTCCTTATTGAAAAATGCGCCGGTAAAGGCGCCCTTGCGATGACCAAACAATTCGGATTCAACTAAAGACTCAGGTAACGCTGCGCAATTTAGCGTGACAAATGGTTTATTTGCCCGTGGACTTTCTTGTTGGATAGCTTTAGCTAAAATTTCTTTCCCTGTCCCGGTTTCTCCGGTAATCAATACTGTAACGTCAGCTGCAGCCACCACACGCGCACTGCGCAATAATGATTCGAGAGCTGGAGAGTTACCGATTATGGAAGCAAAGCTTGGCACTCGTATATTCCTTAAAAGGACATGAGGTGATGAATACGCATCGGATAAAGCCAAGGAAATGCCGATAATAATGCCAGAAAAATAAATCCGACGCCTATGGCTTGTTTAAATCGCTGCATTTTGGCAAGCTTGGACAAAAAAGAAGTCATAATTCCTACACCCATTACCGCCGGCATGGTGCCCAAACCAAACGACAACATTGTCAACGCGCTATGCTGAATGCTATCAGCAGTAGCGGCTAGAGCTAAAGCAGTATAAATTAATCCGCAAGGTAACCAGCCCCAGATCATGCCAAACAAAAAGGCCTGTATGCGGCTTTTAACCGGTATTAATTTACGGCCATAGGGTTCGACAATTCTCCACCAGTGTGCGCCAATCTTTTCAATATAAGCAAACCTTGGAAACCATCCGGCAATATACAAACCCGCACAACTCATGATGACGGATGCAAAAATTTGCAATACTCTATGAGCCTGTCCTTCGGAAAATGGTTGAAGCAGGAAATACTCCAGCACTCCAATGACGACCCCACCCAGACTGTAACTTAAAATCCTGCCCATATTATAATTCAGCAAATAAACAAATAAGCTTGCCTTATTATTTCTGATGGTTTGATCCAGGCTTAAAGTCAGAGCGCCTATAATTGAGCCGCACATGCCGATACAATGTAGACTGCTAAACAAGCCCATTGCAAAGGCGGCAATATATGATGAATTTAAATCCAGATCGAAATACATAGCTAATTATAAACCTTTAAGACGGAATTAAGCAGGGTTATTTATGATAAATTGACAAAAAAGATCAGCTAATCCGGGCGTTACTGTTGTAATGCCAAGATTCCACATTGACACCCTTGACAAAATTAAAGTGACTTTAAGTTTAAATCCATATATTTAGAAACAATTAATACATGAAATTAAAAAAAACCGCTATTGCATCCTTCTCCATCATGATCGTATTAATTGTTATCATCATACAAAACCATCTAAAACCTATTGTTTTACAAAACAATCTTGATATAGAAGGCATGGGCGAAACCACCTTAAGCCAACCAATATTCGGATCGGAAAATCTGTTAATCGTCTTTGCTGACGCCGCAAACTTTCCCGGTCACGATCTTGGAAAAAAACTTGCCGGCTCCGGCATGACGGTTATAACCGTTGATTCAACAAAATTTTTGAATCAATTCAATCGACAAACCGGTGTATGTCTTGATTCACAGCAAATTTCTCAAAATATTGAAATTCTCAAGCAAAAATGGTCAAAGTCATTGACCCAACCAAGCATAATTGCCGGTATTGGTGATGGCGCTTTAATACCATTTATGAATGCCGAGTCTAACCCGAGATCTGATACAGCCAATTTGTCTGTTGGTTTTTCAGTCAACTTGCCTAATGGTTTAACTTTATGTCCAAGCTATACGGTAGTTTCTGACAATCAACAGCTAAAATTAGTTTCCAGTCCTAAACTAACCAGTGAATGGCATACAATTTGGGCTGATCAACCACCGGCGGAAACCGGCGTGTTTATTAGAAAACTTGAAAAAGTTGATAGCATAATCGGTAATTACGATACCACAGCTGATAATTTGCTGAACCAGGAAATCAATCTCATCGTAAACAAAAGCCAATCATCCAATCAACCTTTGCCGGTTGTGGAGTTACCAACAGCCAAACCCAGCGATACGGTCACGATTTTTTATTCAGGAGATGGCGGTTGGCGCGACCTTGACAGAAGCGTAGCTAAAGTCATGGTTGAACAAAATTACCCGGTTGTCGGCGTGGATGTTTTACGTTATTTTTGGGCTTACAAGACTCCTGAACAAGTAGCCAGGGACTTATCGATGACCATGGCGTATTATCGAAAAGAATGGCATACCAAATCTTTCGTATTGGCAGGCTATTCATTTGGCGCCGATATTTTACCGGCAATTTATAATCTTCTTCCTCAACAGGACCGGGATAATGTTATTCTCCTAACTTTAGTTGCATTGGGAAAACAAGCTGATTTTGAGATTCACGTTTCCGGCTGGCTAGGCCAAAAAAGCCATGGACAAGATTTGACGGGTGATTTACTGAAAATACCAGCCGGCAAACTGTTATGCATTTACGGGAAAGAAGAACAAACCGAAACTGCCTGCACCAGCCTGCAAAACTCTCAAGACGCCAGTATTCTTGAACTACCCGGCGGACACCACTTTGATGAAGATTATCCTAAATTGACCGGTAAAATACTCGGAGTATATAAATCCCACGGCATTTCATAATCATTCGGAATTTACCTTAATCTTTTTTGAAACAACCACCGATGAACCGCGAACCTTTTATTCGTTTTTTCCAGAAATTCAGTCAATTATTTCCGGTGCTGCTATTCTCCTGCGCCTTGTACATCGTTCACCAACAGTTACAAACTCATAATTTAACTGATATTCTCAAATCATTAAAATCCACATCCGACCAGATCATTTTCTATGCCTTTGTTCTGACTGTGATCAACTATCTGGTTTTGGCGGCATACGACTATCTGGCATTGCTGTTTACAGGGCATAAGCAAATCCCTATCAAAAAGATGATTGCTGCGGCCTTGCTAAGCTATTCCATCAGCAACAATACCGGACATGCCTGGGCCGCCGGCGGCTCTATCCGCTATCGCTTTTACACCAAATGGGGCGTTCCCGGCTGGGATATTTTAAAAATCTCCTTATTTCAAACTGTCACCTATCTTTTAGGCGCCATCACGCTTGGTTTAATCGGTAGTCTGGTTTTACCGTTTTATTTGGCGAAATCAGTCAACGAACCCCAGGAAATTCATTGGGTCAGCTTGATTTGTTTACTCACATTATCAGCTTATTGGGCAGCCGTATTTTTTTGGCGGAAACCTTTGATTCTGAAAGGCTTTGAATTATATCTGCCCTCTCCCGCCATGACATTATGGCAAACTCTGGTTTCCTGCGTAGATGTGGTGCTGTCTTCGCTGGTGATGTGGGTATTGCTGATAGGCAAAGTCAAATTAAGTTTTGGCGCTTTCCTGGTGGTGTTCGTTGTGGCCCAGGTGTTAGGAGTAATCAGCCAGGTTCCTGGCGGAATCGGGGTTTTTGAAAGCGCCTTCTTATGGCTGATTGCCGATATTCTGCCTTCTGATCAACATCTGGTCATAATCGGGGCTTTATTACTGTACCGGCTGATTTACTATTTCTTGCCGTTATTGTTTGCAGGCGCAGGACTATTAGGATTTGAACTTTACACCCGCAGAAAAACCATTGTAAATAGCGGCAAAGCCGCAGGCAAACTGCTGTCTAATCTGATTCCTCAACTTTATTCGACATTATTACTGCTTTCCGGCGGGATATTATTGGTTTCCGGTTCTATCCCGGCCAATGCTAAACATATGCATTGGCTACATCATGTTGTACCCCTGCCGGTTTTAGAGTTATCTCACTTACTGGGCAGTTTAATCGGACTACTGTTATTGTTTCTGGCCAGAGGCATTTACCTTAGGATTGACGCAGCCTGGTATGGCGGCATTGTTTTATTGGCATGCGGCATTGTCACTTCGCTTTTAAAAGGTTTTGATTGGCGTGAAGCTTTGGTATTGCTCGCCATATTACTGTTAATCCTACCTAGTCATAAACACTTTTTCCGGCGGTCGTCCCTATTGAATATTTCTTTTTCCAAGTCCTGGCTGGCAGCCATTGCCATGGTGCTATTCGGCACTATCTGGCTAGGATTTTTCGCTTACCGCGATGTGGAATATGATCACGATTTATGGTGGGAGTTTTCTTACGAAGGCAATGCGCCCAGATTTTTACGGGCCAGTTTATTGATAGGCGTAGTCACGGTATCATTAGGCATCTTAAGATTGTTAAGCGTGGCGCCGCCTAAATCATTTGCCCGGCCATCGCAAACCGAACTTGATGAAGCTTATGAAATTGTCCTGAAAAGCGCAAACACCCAAGGCCATCTGGCATTGCTGGGCGACAAATATCTGTTCTGGAGCCAAAAACGTAATGCATTCATTATGTTTGACACCACTTCCCAGTTTTGGATCGCGATGGGAGACCCAGTCGGCGAAAAAGCCGAGTTCGAGGATTTATTCTGGCAATTTCAGGAGCAGGCAGACCATTACGGGGTCAAGGCTGCATTTTATCAAGTCAGCGCCGAATTATTGCCTTTCTACCTTGATCTTGGTTTGTCGCTTTTTAAACTTGGAGAAGAAGCCAGCATCGACTTAAACAATTTTTCTTTACAAGGCAAACTGCGGGAAGATTTAAGAACCGCCAGAAATAAATTCGGCAAATTGGCTTTTAAGTTTGAGATCCTTGACGAACAAAATGTTGAAGCTGCCATGCCGCGAATCGAGCAAATCTCCAATATTTGGCTAAAAACCAAAAACACCAAAGAAAAAGGCTTTTCATTAGGTTTTTTTGATAAAAACTATCTGCGCCGCACCAAAATAGCAGCCATCAAAGATGCCGAAGGACAAATCATGGCTTTTGCAAATTTATGGGAAACCAGTTCGCACCACGAACTTTCCATAGACTTAATGCGTTATGATAACCACAGCCCCAAAGGCATTATGGACTTTCTGTTTGCCGAATTAATTTTATGGGGCAAAACAGAAGGCTATCACTGGTTCTCCTTAGGCATGGCGCCGCTTGCAGGCTTGGAAAGACACCGATTAGCGCCGATTTGGCATAAAATTGGGGCCGCCATTTTCGACATGGGCGACAAGTTTTATAATTTTGGCGGTTTATATGACTATAAAGCCAAATTTGCCCCGCACTGGCAACCACATTATCTTGCTGCTCCGGCCAGCTTATCGGTGCCTTATATTCTAATGATTATTACCAGTTTGGTGGCCAGAGGCTGGCAGGGCATATTCAGCAAGTAAGATTCCCTGATTATTCGATCAGCGCTACGGATTTAACCAGCACCCACAGTTCCTGCCCCAATTCGACCCCTAACTCTGCGGCTGATCGTTTGGTCAGCCGCGCTATAAAAGCCGATTCTCCTACCCGGACGCGAACCAGCGCCAAACCGGGATGTTCGTCGTCAGCGATGGAGTCCACTAATCCATACAAAGCATTTTGAATACTGCTTGGCCCGGGATGCTGCCGGGCCAGGCTGACATCTCTTGCCAAAACCCGCACCCTGACCTTGCATCCGGCCGGCAAACCGCGATCTCTGGTCCAAAGGCTGCCGCCGGAGAAGTCAACCCGAGCCAGATGCCAATCCGAATCGATCGAACCTATTTTAGCCTCAATTACCGTACCCGCGTCTTCGCCAAGACGGATGGGTAAATCCAGGCTGGTCAGAATTTCCGGCAACAAGCCTTGGGCTAAAACCTTTCCGCCATCCAATACCACTAGATAATCCGCCATTCGCGCCACTTCATCCGGGGAATGAGTGACATACAAAATGGGGATTTGCAAGGTGTTATGCAAATTATCCAGATAGGGCAAAATTTCCTGCTTGCGTTTGACATCCAACGCCGCCAGCGGCTCATCCATCAACAGTATGCGCGGATTAACCGCCAAAGCTCTGGCTATGCCTACACGTTGGCGCTCGCCCCCGGACAAACGCTGCGGTTTTCTAGCCAGCAAATGCTCAATTCCCAACAAATTAATAGCCTGGTCCAAACCTATCTGTTGTTTATCGCCAATTCTTTTCAAGCCGTAACGCAAGTTACCCATTACGCTCAAATGTGGAAAAAGACTAACTTCTTGAAAAACATAGCCTAATGGCCGCTTATAAGTTGGCAGCCAGCCATTTTCGTCCTGCCAGATTTGATTATTGACTGAAAGAAAGCCTTGCGGAGCATGTTCCAGTCCGGCAATACAGCGTAGCAAGGTAGTTTTGCCGGAACCTGATTGTCCAAACAGCACGGTTACGCCTTTTCCCGGCAAGGATAAGTCTACATCAAGCTTAAATCCATCCCAGTTAATCAGAAAACGAGCGATAATGTCAGGCATTTTAAAGAGTATTTTTAAAACTGGGCCGCCAAATATACAGCACTAACAGTACCAGAAAAGAAAAAACCAGCATCATTGCGGCAAGATGATGCGCTTGCGAATACTCCAGGGCTTCGACATGGTTGTATATCTGGATGGAGGCGACACGGGTTACGTCCGGAATATTGCCGCCTATCATTAACACCACGCCAAACTCGCCAACCGTATGGGCAAAAGTTAGGATACAGGCGGTCAAAAATCCTGGCAATATCAAGGGTACGGCAACTGTGAAAAATGCATCCAATGGCGATGCGCGTAAGGTTGCAGCGACTTCCAAAGGCCTGTCTCCTACCGTTTCAAAAGCCGCCTGCAAAGGCTGAACCATGAATGGCAGGGAATACACTACCGATGCAATCACCAATCCCCAAAAGCTGAATGGCAAGTTGCCGATACCGAGCGATTTGGTGATAAAACCTACCGGACCATTTGGGCCCATCGCCAATAGCAAGTAAAATCCCAGCACTGAGGGAGGCAGCACCAATGGTAAGGCAACTAATGCTGCAATAGGGCCTTTCCACCATAGTCTGCTTCTTGCCAGCCACCAGGCAATAGGCGTGCCGATCACCAATAAAATAGCGGTGACGACACTTGCCAACCTGACTGTCAGCCAAATGGCTTCGAGATCGCTATCACTCAAAAACATGAACGTTTCCATAAATCGACAATCATTTTAATGGCTAAGAGCATTATAAAGTTTGATAAAAGACGGTATGTG
>Ga0181508_1421654_pt1 | contig 16354 bp, 14 predicted proteins | sample PEATcosm2014_Bin_15_FD_135916 | JGI IMG/M metagenome (GOLD analysis project Ga0181508, IMG submission 135916) | Metatranscriptome of peatland microbial communities from MTU Mesocosm Facility, Houghton, MI, USA - PEATcosm2014_Bin10_10_metaT... | ecosystem: Environmental > Terrestrial > Soil >... | reverse complement strand
CAATTTTAAACCGTCTTGCTTAATAAATTGCTATCATTTATAGCATGAATAACATATCAAATCAGAATAATCCACAGGTGCAATGGCTGGAAATCGGCGATTCAAACAGCGAACAGCGTCTGGATAATTTTCTTATTACTTATTTAAAAGGTCTACCTAAAACCCGGATTTATCGAATGATCAGGAAAGGTGAAGTCAGAGTGAACAAAGGTAGAGTCGATGTCAGCTATAAATTGGCGATAGGAGATATAGTCAGGATTCCGCCGGTGCGATTATCTGAAGAAAAACCGGCAATTATTGTGCAGCCCACCTTGAGATTCAGCCTGGAAAGCCACATAATTTATGAAGACGAGGGTTTTATTGTGCTTAACAAACCATCCGGTTTTGCCGTGCACGGTGGTAGCGGCTTAAGTTCCGGGGTGATTGAAGCTTTAAGAGTCATTAGGCCGCATCAAAAGTTTTTAGAACTGGTGCATAGATTGGATAAGGAAACTTCAGGATGTTTATTGATTGCCAAAAAACGGGCTGTATTGAAAAGCTTACATGAGTTATTTCGCGGCGATGGCATCAATAAAACCTATTTGGCCTTGCTTGCCGGGCAGTTTAAACGTGCCCAGCAAGTAGTAGATGCGCCGTTATTAAAAAACATTAATCAGGGCGGCGAAAGAATGGTAAAAGTCAGTCAAGCAGGAAAAGTCGCCGAAACCTTGTTTGTCAGGCTAAAGTCTTTTCAGGAAGCAACTCTGGTTCATGCTCATCCCAAAACCGGCAGGACGCATCAAATTAGAGTGCATGCGGCCTGGCTGGGTCATCCGATTATTGGTGATGACCGTTATGGTGAAGGTGGCGTCAATCAGACTTTTAAAAAGCGTGGGTACAAAAGATTATTTTTACATGCCGAACAGTTGCGTTTTAATCATCCGCTGACCGGTCAGCCATTACATTTTACCGCCCCATTACCGGAAGATTTGCAAAGTCTTTTACAAAATGAAAAACCAATTTGATTTAATTGTTTTCGATTGGGATGGCACCCTGGTGGATTCTATTAATTGGATCGTACATTGTATTCAACAGGCGGCATCTGCATATGATTGTCCGGTTCCTGAACCTCAGGCGGCAAAAGACATTATCGGTTTAAGTATTGAAAATGCCATGCAACAATTATTTCCCAATATCGATTTGACTAAAAAACATTTGCTGATTGGTAAATATTCAGAAACTTTTTTTTCCAGGCAAATAAGCCGGGATGATTTGTTTCCAGGCGTCTATGCCATGTTGCAACAACTTAAAAGCGATGGTTATAGGCTGGCTATTGCAACCGGCAAAAAATCAACGGGTTTGGAACATGCCTTAACTGCGACCGGTGTGGCAGACCTGTTTTGTATCACACGATGTTCAGATCAAACGGCTTCCAAGCCTGATCCTTTGATGATAGATCAAATTGTTTCTGAATTAAATATTGATAAACAGCGAACTTTACTGGTTGGGGATTCAATTCACGATTTACAGATGGCAATCAACGCTGGGGTCAGCGCAATCGGTGTAACTTGCGGAGCTCATTCCGCCGAGGTTCTACAGCAGTATCAACCCATATTATGTTTGGATTATCCGACAGATATGCTGGCATTTTTTAAGAGGTAAGGTATGGAAAATAATCAGAATGATTCAAAAAATAGTATTGAAACACAATCCGGCTGGGAAAAGGGGATAGTGGAAAAACTGGCGTTTGCAGCGTTAAAGGAGCAAAAAACAGCCAGACACTGGGGGATTTTCTTTAAATTACTGACCTTCACCTACATAGCTGTGATTTTTGGGGTCGCAATTTATCCTCAATTCAAAGAAGAAATTGGCAGTGGCGGCAAACAACATGCTGCAATCGTTGATGTGATAGGAGTGATTGCGCAAGGCGAGGGCACCAGCGCCAATTCGGTAATTGAAGGATTACATGACGCTTTTAAGGACAAAAACACTAAAGGAGTGATTCTTAATATTAATTCTCCAGGTGGCAGTCCGGTTCAATCGGCCTATATTTACGATGAAATCAAACGGCTGAAAAGGTTGCATCCGGATATTCCTATTTATGCCGTGGTAGGAGATTTATGTGCTTCCGGCGGCTATTATGTGGCTTCGGCAACCGACAAGATTTTTGTTAATCAGGCCAGTATCATCGGTTCTATCGGCGTGATTATGAACGGCTTTGGTTTTAACAATGTGCTGGAAAAACTTGGCGTGGAAAGACGCTTGTTAATATCAGGTGATCATAAGGCTTTTTTGGACCCGTTTTCACCCCTGAAGCAGGAAGAAGCCAAACATATGCAAACATTGCTGGATGAAGTTCATCAGCAATTTATTGATGCAGTACGTGAAGGCCGCGGCGATAGATTAAAAGAATCGATGGAGCCGGAAATGTTCTCCGGATTTGTTTGGACCGGAGGAGAAGGTATCAAGCTGGGTTTGGTCGATGCTTTCGGCAGTGTGGATACTGTGGCTCGTGAACAACTGCAAACTGAAGAAAAGGTTAATTTTACACCACAAGATCATCTGATAGACCGTTTGGCCGGCAAGGTCGGCGCTTCATTTGCGCATAGTATGAGTTCGTTATTCCAGGACAGGGAGCTTCGTTAATTATTATCTATGTGTCAGTTTTGGTAGTGAATTCCGCTAAAAATTCCAGTATGGAGGTGTCACATGCCCCGCATCCGGAACACGCGCCGGTGATTCCGGATATTCTTTCCGGATTATCGATGCATTTATCAACAAGCGCTTTGACTTGTTGTTTAGTGGTTCCACTACATTTGCAGATTAGTTCCAGGGATGGTTTGTTTGAAGTTTCTGTCATGAAGTAGATGGCCGGATAAGTGGCATTTGCCCATAAAGTTTCAGGTGATTTGCTGTTCACCGGCAAAAGCCGGGCATATAAGCATGAAGTCCAGGTAAGAACAAATTTTCAGTTACAATATAACAACCCTCTAAACAAAAAACATCTCACATACAGCTATAAATGGGCCTACAGGAAAATTTTGAACAAATCCCGCTGAAAGATTTCACTGAAAAAGCCTATCTGGATTATTCCATGTACGTTATTCTGGATCGGGCTTTACCGCATATTGGCGATGGTTTAAAACCGGTACAGCGCCGTATTGTCTACGCTATGTCGGAATTAGGTCTGACTGCTTTGGCAAAACATAAAAAATCGGCCAGAACTGTTGGAGATGTATTGGGTAAATATCACCCGCATGGCGATTCGGCGTGTTACGAAGCCATGGTATTAATGGCTCAGGATTTTTCCTACCGCTACCCATTGATTGATGGACAGGGTAATTGGGGATCTCCGGATGATCCCAAGTCATTTGCAGCAATGCGTTATACGGAATCCCGTTTAACAGCTTATGCCCAAACTCTGTTGAGCGAATTGGGACAAGGCACGGTTGATTGGACGGATAACTTTGACGGAACTCTGAAAGAACCTTTATTGCTTCCGGCTAGGTTGCCCAATGTCTTATTGAATGGCGCAATGGGCATTGCGGTTGGAATGGCGACCGATATACCGCCGCATAATTTACGTGAGGTGGCCGGAGCATGTCTGTTATTACTGGATGATCCGAATACTTCTCTGGATGTGCTTCTAACCCTTATCAAAGGTCCGGATTATCCGACTGATGCGGAGATTATTTCTTCCACAACCGATATCCAAAGACTTTATCAGTCCGGTATAGGCTCAATAAAATTACGAGCCAAATATGAGCAGGAAGACGGCAATATCGTCATTACTGCACTGCCTCATCAGGTTTCCGGCGCGAAATTGCTGGAACAAATTGCCGCGCAAATGTTGGCCAAAAAACTGCCGATGATTGAGGACTTGCGTGATGAATCCGATCACGAAAATCCAACACGTTTGTTAATTATCCCCAAAAATAAACGTTTCGATGTTGAATCTGTCATGTCGCATTTGTTTGCAACCACTGATCTTGAGAAAAATTATCGAGTCAATCTGAATATGATAGGTTTGAACGGTAAGCCACAAGTCAAAAATTTGCGGCAGATCCTCACTGAGTGGATAAGTTTTAGAACTGAGACAGTTCGTCGGCGATTGCAATATCGCCTGGATAAGGTTTTAGCGCGTTTACATATCCTGCAAGGCTTATTAATAGCCTATTTGAACATAGACGAAGTGATAGCCATTATTCGTCATGAGGATCATCCAAAACCGGTTTTGATGGAACGTTTTGCCTTGAGCGACATACAAGCTGAAGCTATTTTAGAGCTGAAACTGCGTTATTTGGCCAAGCTTGAGGAAATGAAAATCCGTGGCGAACAGGAAGAATTGGAGCTTGAACGTCAGGCGCTGGAAAAAACCTTGGGTTCAGAACATTTGCTAAATCGGCTGATTCGTAAGGAAATAGAGAGAGACGCCGAGAAATATGGAGACGAACGGCGGTCTCCAATCGTAGAACGCGGAGCCTCTCAGGCTTTGGACACCACAGAATTGATAGCCAATGAACCGGTAACGGTAATTTTGTCGCAAAAGGGCTGGATACGTGCGGCAAAAGGCTACGACATTGAGGTTGAAGGCCTGAGTTACCGGGCTGGCGATGCTTATTTGTCTTCAGCCAAAGGCCGGACTACTCAGCCGGCTTACGTACTGGACTCCACAGGCAGAAGCTATATGATTTCAACTCACGACCTGCCAACGGCGCGCAGTCAGGGCGAACCGCTGACTGGCCGGCTGAATCCACCTCCGGGTAGTCAATTTACTGCGGTATTTACAGGTCAACCCGATGACTGGTTTTTGATGGCTAGCAGCGCAGGTTATGGTTTTCGGGTGCAATTGAAAGATTTACAAACTAAAAATAAGGCCGGAAAAGTAGTTTTAACCTTGCCTGCGGGAGCCAAGACTATTCTGTTGACGCCTATTGCCGAAGCCAATGACCATTTTGCGGTGGTAACCTTACAAGGCCGTTTGCTGATTTTTCCGCTTCAGGATTTGCCGGAACTGGCAAAAGGTAAAGGTAACAAATTGATACAGATTCCGGCAGGTGATGTTGTTTCAGGAAAAGATGCGGTTTTAGCTGTACAGGCTATTTCGCCGGGAGGTGAATTGAAGATATTTTCCGGTAAACGCCAGCTAACTCTTAAAGCCATGGATATTGAAAATTACAAAGGGAATCGGGCAAATCGCGGATCATTTTTACCGCGAGGTTTTCAGAAAGTCGATCGTATGGAAGCTGTCAATCACACAAATGAGTGATCAATCCGTTAGGGCTTCATAAGTCATGCAAAAATCAGCTTATATACTCGGTTTTATTGGCATAGGCTTAATGGGTAAGCCTATGGTGCTTAGATTGTTAGCTAACGGTTATCAGGTTAATGTCTGGAATCGCAGCAAGGAAAAGTTGTCGGATGTTGTTGCCGCTGGGGCTGTGCCTTGCTCAACTATCGGAGACTTGGTTAAAGTTTCCGATGTGGTGATTTTGTGTCTTGCCGATACCAAGGTGGTGGAAAACTTAGTTATCCGGGAAATCCTACCATGTGGCGCCCCGGAAAAACTGTTGATTGATTTGTCCAGCATACATCCCGATGTCAGCCGAGGCTTGGCTGCACAGTTAAGCGCTTCATGCGGCATGCGCTGGGTGGATGCGCCGGTCTCCGGCGGCACAATAGGTGCGGAACAAGGCGCGCTGGCGATTATGGCAGGCGGGGCCGAATCAGATATCGCTATTGCCCGGCAGGTGCTGAAACCGCTTTATAATCGCCTGACGCACATGGGTGATGTCGGCAGTGGTCAGATGACTAAAATTTGTAATCAGATGATAGTCAGTTGTAATGTTTTGGTGATTGCGGAAATGATGGCACTGGCGCAACAGGCCGGAGTCGATGCGGCTAAAATTCCGGAAGCGCTTTCCGGAGGCTTTGCGGATTCCAAGCCTTTGCAAATAGTAGGGCCGGAAATGGCCGGCAACTGTTTTGAGCCGGTGAAATGGCGGGTAAAAACATTGTTAAAAGATTTGAATATGGCTGTCGATTTGTCGGCTGATTACGGCAGCGCTATTCCCATGTCCGGGTTGGCGGCCCAGTTGTTGCAATTACATGCCGGAAAAGGATTTTTAGAGCAGGATCCATCCACCTTAATCAAGTTGCATCAAAGAAACTGATGTTACGTTTTTCGGCAAATCTCAGTCTGCTATTTACTGAATATGCTTGGCCTGAACGCTTTAAAGTTGTAAGACAATATGGTTTTCAGGCGGTTGAAATTCAGTTTCCTTATTTTATGCCTGCTGAAGAAATTTTAAAGTATTTGAATCAGGCTGGTTTAAAACTGGTGCTGTTTAACGTAGCTGCTGATGATTTGTTACAGGGTGGGGAAGGCCTGGCGGCAGTTCCGGAAAAACAGCTGCAATTCAGGCAAGCGGTGGCGAAGGCAATGGACTATGCCAGAATATTGCAGCCGGAGGCCATTAATGTTTTGCCGGGCCGCTGTGTGCAGCCTTCCCGTTTAGACAGTTATTTGAGTACTTTTAAGGAAAATCTGAATTTTGCTGCCGAGGAGTTTGCCGCGCTAGGCATTAAAACTGTATTCGAAGCGATCAATATTGTTGATATGCCGGACTTTATTATTTATAACAGCCAACAGATGTTACAGGTGCTGGCGGAAGTCGGTCACCCAATGTTGGCAATGCAATATGATATTTACCACATGGCGATGATGGCTGAGGATTGCTATAGTTTTCTCCGGCAGTATCAAGATAAAATCGGCCATATTCAGTTTGCGGATAGTCCGGGCCGCGGCCAGCCGGGCACAGGTATGATAGATTTCGGCACACTGTTTACGCTTATTCAAAACTCGGCCTATGCTGGTTGGGTGGGGGCGGAATACCGGCCGGTTGGTGAAAGTGTTTCGAGTCTGGATTGGGCAAAGTCATGGATATCTTAGCCTAACAATCTGTAGATACTTCAGAAATCTATTGAGCAGTCAACTGTGAGTAAGATAATCTTACTGTTTTATTTCAGGAGTATGTGCGCTATGTCTAAACATAATTTTTGCTTACACCATGCCAGTCTAATTGTCTCCGATACTCAGGAATCTTTAAAGTTTTACCGTGACATCTTAAATATGCAGTTGACAGATCGCCCTGATTTGGGTTTTCCGGGCGCCTGGCTGCAAATTGGCGCACAACAAATTCATTTGCTGGAACTAAATAACCCTGACCCAACAGAAGGGCGTCCGGTTCACGGCGGACGCGATAGACATGTGGCGATGCATGTTGATTCCATCTCCGCGTTGCGAGAAGATCTGGATAACGCTAAAGTGGTTTACACCTTAAGCATTTCCGGGAGAAAAGCCTTGTTTTGCCGGGATAGGGATGGAAATGCATTAGAATTTATCGAACGTCCTGTCTAGTTTATTATGCTGGGCTTGGTGCTATTCTGCGTGTTAATCGGGCTTAGTTTGGCAATGCTATTGTTTGTCAGCGGTTTTCTGTTTTTTCATTTGGGTTTTAATGCTTTGACCACAGAATTGTATGCGTTGGCAGGCGATCTAACGCTGTTGGGACTTGCGGTTTTTTTGTTGCTGGCGGCCATTGCCTTGCTTGTAGCGGTTTATCGGGAACTAACCGGCTATTTTAACCGGGAAAAAATGGTGTTGCGCAAAGTTTGGTCTATGCAGGCCCAGAAGTTGTATCAATTGCAACGTATCAGACTTGAATATCGCCAGCTGCAATATTTTAACAAAATCAAGCGCCAAAGAATCCTGGATGCAGATAATCAAAAACAAATACGGGCTTTGTATGATGATATCAATCAGGAATTACAGGCTATGAAAAGTCAGATGTCCGTTGAGAGTTACAAGTCTTTTAGCAGGTCATTACGAAAACATTTCAAACAAGCTGATGCAGAGGCAATGTTGGCTTTACAGAAACAGTTTATATGTCGATGATAGCGCAATGGTGTCATAAAGTTTTATGGATGGTGCGGCGCAATTGTGATGAGCAACTGCAATGGCGATTGTCGCGTCATGAAGATATGGCCGCATTACGCCAGGCCAGAGTTTTGGCCGAACAGGAGTTGGTGTCTCAGCTTAGGAAACAGTCGCAGCAATTGGCTCATGAACTGGCGGTGATTAAAGCTAAAAACAATAATCAGTTGGCCATGGTAAAAACCCAATGTCAGCAAGATTTGAAAGATTATCAGCAATATTTGCAGTCTCTCGATAGGCTGAAGGAGTCTTTGCGTAATAGTTATGCACATTTGCCGGAAGCCGTAGCGTATACCATTCATCACCATGCCAAGCAACTTCTCAACCGAATGTGGGAAGCAGAAGACACGCAACAAAAAATGAAATATGAAGTGCAGCTTTTGCAATTTATGACAGCAGTGCACGAGGACAGCCAGTTATCTCTTCAGGACGATACTCGGGAAACTTTACCTAAAAAATCCTTAGCTTTTATTGATACTGATATCGGTTAGACCGGCTGGAAAAATTTTTCTATGTCTTTAATCAGCTTTTTATTTAATGCAAACATGACAACATGATCGCCCTCGGAAAAGACAGTGTCGTGATGGACCGGTATCACTTCCTTGTCGCGAATTAATCCGCCTAAAGTGACGCCATCAGGTAAATTAACCTGATCAACTCTTAATCCCACCACTGAAGAAGCGTTTTTACTGCGATGCGCAATGGCTTCAATGGCTTCGGCGCTACCGCCACATACTGAACTGACGCCGACCACATCACCTCTTCTGACGTGTTTGAGTATTTCGCTCAAAGTTTCCAGTTTGGGCTGAATAACCAGATCAATATTGCTGTCATCCAGCAGCTTCAAGTAGGCATTATTATTGATCAAGCAGATTGCTCTTTTTGCGCCCAATTTTTTCGAAAGCCCGGCTGAAATCAGATTGATGCCGTCATTGTTGGTAACGGAGCAAAATAAATCAATGTTTTCAATCATTTCTTCCTGAAGCAATTTTTCATCCGTACAGTCGCCGTTCAGAATTAAGGTGTGCCGCAAATCGTTGGCAATGTCTTTGGCCCTATTCAAATCCAGTTCAATCACCTTTACCTGATAATTTTTTTCTAAGGCAATTGCCAAACGTTTGCCAACATGTCCGCCGCCGGCAATCATCACCGTTTTGACGGGAGACTCCAGTTTGTCCAAATCAATTAAGGTTTTTCGGACTTTATCTCGGGGACAAACAAAAAATACTTCATCCCCTGTAGCAATGACAGCCTCGCCGTTTACGGCAATTGCCTTGCCCTCTCTGAAAATTGCCGCCACACGTATCATATCGTCGGCGAGTTTTTCTTTGACGGCTTGAATTCTTTTTCCGGTTAAAAAACCGGTGGCTACAACTTTGATGGAAAAAAGCCGAATTAAGCCGCCGGCAAATTCGGAAACATGCAGGGCGCCAGGGAATTTGATTAAATTATGAATTGATTCGGTGATAAGTTGTTCAGGACTGATAACAATATCGATGCCGCCCGACTGAAATAATTCGGGGTGATTTAAAAAGTCCAGGGCTCGCACCCTGGCAATGGTTTTTGGCTTACTATATAAAGTGTTAATGACCTGACAGGCCAGCATATTGGTTTCATCACGGTTAGTAACAGCGATAACCATGTCCGCGTTTTTGATGCCGGCTTGTTCCAAAATACCGGGATGTGCGGCATTGCCGGTTATCGTAGCTATATCCAGACGGGCTTTAAGCTCAGTTAGCATTTGCGGGTTAAGATCAATCACCACGATATCATTTTCTTCACTTGCAAGAGCACCTGCCACGGACGAACCGGTAACACCAGCGCCAAGGATGACTATTTTCATAAAAATTTAGCTTGAATGTGGTAATTTGATAGGGGACTTGTGTACCTGAAGAACTGCAAAGTTTGGTCTTGAAATTATACGCAGTTCGGGATTTATGTCCATTTCATTTAGGTCTGACGATCTTAAAATTTATGTGAGTTGTTTGATTTCTGGCGACAGAGACCTCATTGAGTTTATAATCTTACACTTTGAATTCACTTTTATACTGGAAACATCATGCTGGGTAAGCTGGTTAAATTGGTTATCGGAAGCCGTAACGATAGGCTGATCAATAAAAAACGGAAGTTAGTCAAAAGAATTAATGCTCTGTCTAATGAATATGGGCAGTTATCTGATGAAGCGTTAAAAGCAAAGACTCAGCAATTTCGGGAGCGTCTGTCGCAAGGCGAGAAGCTTGATAATCTATTGCCCGAAGCTTTTGCTGCGGTTAGAGAAGCCTCAACCAGAGTATTCGGAATGCGTCATTTCGATGTGCAATTGATTGGCGGCATGGTCTTGCATAGCGGCAAAATTGCAGAAATGAAAACCGGAGAAGGTAAAACTTTGATGGCTACATTGGCGGCGTATTTAAACGCTTTGCCCGGCCGTGGCGTGCATGTCGTAACTGTCAATGATTATCTGGCCAAACGTGATGCGGAATGGATGGGTCAACTCTATGAATTTTTAGGCTTGACCACCGGTGTAATAGTAAGCAACCTGTCTCATGAGGAACGTCTAGCAGCTTACGCCGCAGATATAACTTACGGCACCAATAATGAATTCGGTTTTGATTATTTGCGTGACAACATGGCGTTCAGTCTGGAACAAAAGGTGCAGAGAGATTTGCATTTTGCAATTGTGGACGAAGTGGACTCCATTCTGATTGACGAAGCAAGAACTCCTTTGATTATTTCAGGTCAGGCGGAAGGCAGTACTGAAATATATTTAAAAACCAATCAGGTTATTCCGTTTTTGACTAAACAGGAAAAGGCCGAAAATCCTGAATTGCAAGATCAAATGCCGGGTGATTATTTCGTGGATGAAAAGTCCCGGCAAATTCATCTGACTGAAGAAGGCTATGAACGTGTCGAACGTTTGTTGGTCGAACACGGTTTGATAGAAGATGGCAGTACTTTATATGATGCCGCAAATATTCGTTTAATGCACTACCTGAACGCTTCGTTACGCGGTCATATTTTGTTCCAAAAAGATGTTGATTATGTTGTTTCTAATGATCAGATAATAATTGTTGACGAATTTACCGGTAGGATGATGACCGGGCGGCGCTGGTCGGAAGGCTTGCATCAAGCTGTTGAAGCTAAAGAAAATGTGCCTATTCAAAATGAAAATCAGACACTGGCGTCCATTACATTTCAAAACTATTTCCGTCTCTATCAAAAGCTGTCCGGGATGACGGGAACAGCTGATACCGAAGCATTCGAGCTGAACAAAATTTATGGTTTGGAAGTTGTGGTGATACCGACTCACCGGCCAATGATCCGTCAAGATTTGGGTGACTTGGTTTATCTTTCGGCGCGTGAAAAATACAATGCTGTGATTGAAGATATCAAGGACTGTGTCAAACGAGGTCAGCCGGTGTTGGTGGGAACGACTTCAATTGAGAATTCTGAACGTATTTCTCATATGCTTAAACAGCAAAATATTTCTCATGAAGTATTAAATGCCAAACAGCATGAGCGTGAAGCTAATATTATTGAGCGTGCGGGTATGCCGGGGGCTGTGACTATTGCCACCAATATGGCCGGTCGCGGAACGGATATTGTGTTAGGCGGGAACATCAGCGCTGAATTAAAGGCTTTGGGAGAAAACGTTTCGGAATCCGAAGCGGAACATGTGCGCGGCAAGTGGTTGGAGCGTCATGAGAAAGTTTTAGAAAGCGGCGGTTTGCATGTGATTGGTTCCGAGCGTCATGAGTCACGCCGTATTGATAACCAGCTTAGAGGCCGTTCCGGCCGGCAAGGTGATCCGGGTTCAACACGGTTTTATTTGTCACTGGAAGATGATTTGATGAGAATTTTTGCATCAGAAAGAGTTGCGGGTTTGATGCAAAAGTTAGGTATGCAGGAAGGAGAGGCTATAGAGCATCCTTGGGTAACTCGTTCTATTGAAAGCGCTCAGCGTAAAGTTGAAAACCGGAATTTTGATATTCGTAAGGAAATTCTGGCATATGATGACGTCGCTAACGACCAGCGGAAAGTTATTTATACACAGCGAAATGAGTTGATGGCGGCAGATGATATTAGTCAGATTATTGCTGCAATTCGTGACGATGTTTTAAATGAAGCAGTTACTCAGTTCATCCCTGCGAAAACCATGCAAGAACAATGGGATGTGCAGGGGCTGGAAATTCATTTGCTGCAGGAATTTAATTTGAATTTACCATTAGTTGAGATGTTGGTAAATGATCTGACACTCAATGAAGAAAAACTGCGCAATATTATTATTCAAAAAGCCAAACAAGAAAGCCAAGAAAAAGAATCGGCAATCAGTTCTGAAATTTTACGGCACTTTGAGAAATCTGTGATGCTGCAAGTTCTGGATAATTCCTGGAAAGAGCATTTGGCTGCTATGGATCAATTACGCCAGGGCATTCATTTTCGAGGTTATGCGCAAAAAGATCCAAAACAGGAATATAAGCGCGAATCCTTTATCATGTTCTCCGAGTTACTGAATCACATAAAAAGAGAAGTGGTTAGTATTTTGACGAAAGTTCAGGTAACTCGCGAAGAAGATGTTGAGGCAATAGATCAAATGCGTCAGGTTCCCCAGGAAATGCACTTTGAACATGCGGAAGCGCATTCTGCTTTTGAAGTGGAAGAACCGGATTCCGAAGCGGAACCCATCAAGCAAGAACAGCCTTTTGTTAGAAATACCCAAAAAGTTGGCCGTAACGACCCTTGTCCGTGCGGTTCAGGTAAAAAATATAAGCAGTGTCACGGTAAATTGGATTAAATCATTTTTGAAAATGACTTCGGATGATTATCTGAAGTTTCAGAATGCTATGCTTTTGTCTGCGCTAGGAGGCTTTTCCGCAGTAGGTTCTCTATTCTCGGACAGCCTCCTAGGCATTTTGAATATGAATTGAACTTACAAAAAACCGAGGGAAAATCAATGCCGCATAAAGTTTTTAGTAAAAGTAGTCCTAAATCCGATATTACTAAACTGCCTAAACTTGGACTGGATAAAAAAAGTTTTGTTACTGATTTTAAGCATTATTACAGTCATCGTTTAGGCAGAGATGAAAACTGCCGTTCCCCGCATTATGCCTATGAGGCATTGTCTCTGGCGATTAGTGATAGATTGGTAGAACGTTGGAAGACTACTTACAATACCTATAAGGATCTGGATTGTAAAAAAGCGTTTTATCTTTCTATGGAGTTTTTAATTGGACGTTCACTTAGTAACGCCATGCTTAACTTGGGTGTTGATCATGCTATTAATCAGGCTTTATATGAAATAGGTCTGGAAGCGGAAGAACTGATGGACAGTGAAGTCGACGCCGGCCTAGGTAATGGCGGTTTAGGCCGTCTAGCGGCCTGTTTTATTGATAGTTGCGCAACTTTGCAATTACCGGTAATGGGCTATGGTTTGCGCTACGAATATGGTATGTTTACCCAGCAAATAATCAATGGCGAGCAGGTAGAACTGCCGGATCACTGGTTAAGAATGGGCAATGTCTGGGAAATTGAGCGTCCTGAATATATGGCGCGCGTCAAGTTTGGCGGTTACACACAAACCCATGTCGATGAAAAAGGCCATAAAAGAACCTCTTGGCTGGATACCGGCGATGTCTTGGCCATGCCTTTTGATACGCCTGTTCCGGGATACAAAAACGGCACGGTTAACACCTTGCGGTTATGGAAAGCTATTGCTACAGAGGAATTTAATTTACAGGAGTTTAATGCTGGTGATTATGCGGAAGCCGTAGCGCAAAAAAATACGGCGGAAAATATCACTATGGTGTTATATCCGAATGATGCAAATGAAAATGGCAAAGTTTTACGCTTAAAACAGCAATATTTGTTAGCTTCGGCCAGTTTGCAGGACGTATTGGCCAATTGGGTTGGACGTCATGGTAATAACTTTGAAAGTTTTTTCGAGAAAAACTGTTTTCAGCTCAATGATACTCACCCTAGTATTGCTGTCGCCGAATTAATGCGCTTATTAATGGATATTCATGGCTTGCCTTGGAAAGAAGCCTGGAATATCACCTGTAAAACCATGGCCTACACTAACCATACTCTGTTACCCGAGGCTTTGGAAAAATGGTCTGTAGGACTGATGCAGCATTTGTTGCCAAGGCTGATGGAGATTATTTTCGAAATTAATGCTTATTTTCTGGCGGAAGTCTCTGCGCGTTGGCCTGGAGATGGTGAGCGCATGGCGAGAATGTCAATTATTGAAGAAGGCTTTGACAAAAAGGTTAGGATGGCTTATTTGGCAATCGTAGGCAGCTTTTCGGTCAATGGCGTGGCTGAACTGCACTCAAAGTTACTTCAAGAAGGTTTGTTCAAAGACTTTTATGAGTTATGGCCGCAAAAATTCAACAACAAAACAAATGGCGTCACTCCCAGACGTTGGCTGGCCGCTTGTAATCCGGAGTTGGCAAAGCTGATTTCCACCACCATTGGCGAGGCTTGGATTACCGATCTGGCTGAGTTGGCAAAATTAAAACCGTACGCTGATGATCCAGTTTTTAGAAAAAAATGGCGCGAAATAAAACAAATAAACAAACAACGTTTGGTCGAATATAAAAGGGATGAACACAATATTGAAATTAATGCCAATGCATTATTTGATGTGCAGGTTAAAAGAATTCATGAATATAAGCGTCAAATTCTCAATGTTTTGCATGTGATCTATTTATATGACCGTATTAAGCGTGGCGATACTCAAAATTGGGTGCCGCGTTGCGTATTGATTGGAGGCAAGGCGGCGCCGGGTTACGCTATGGCTAAAAAATCTATTAAATTGATCAATAACGTCGCCAATGTGATTAATAACGACCCTGCGGTTGGAGATAAGCTTAGATTGGTGTTTATGCCTAACTACAGAGTTTCGGCAATGGAAAAAATTTGTCCGGGCGCTGATTTATCCGAGCAAATATCTACTGCCGGGAAAGAGGCCTCCGGAACCGGCAATATGAAGTTCATGATGAATGGCGCGATGACTATCGGAACTTTAGACGGCGCAAATATTGAAATACGGGAAGAAGTTGGAGCGGAAAATTTCTTTTTATTCGGATTGACCGAGTCTGAAGTAGACGCTATACATTCTCATTACGACCCAGCGGCTTTGATCAATCAAGATAATGAGTTGCAGTCAGTGATGAGATTATTAGAGTGTGGTCATTTCAATCAATTCGAACCAGGCATTTTTGACGACATTATCGCTTCGATTAAAAGTCCCCATGACCCCTGGATGACAATAGCGGATTTCCGCAGTTATATTGAGGCTCAAAAGCGTGTAGAAAAAGCCTATCTTGATCAGGATTATTGGACTAAGTTAAGTATTTTGAATACGGCTGCAAGCGGTAAATTCTCTACAGACCGCACTATTAGCGAATACAATAGGGATATCTGGAAATTAACTGCTATTGATGTTAAGTAAATATAGCCGGACTGTTAGTGATGTTAGATATTGTCTTGTTTGAACCGGAAATTCCGGCAAATACTGGCAATATTATTCGTTTATGCGCTAACACTGGCGCTAATCTTCATTTAATTCAGCCTTTGGGATTTGAGTTGGATGATAAACGTTTGCGCAGGGCTGGCTTGGACTATCATGAATGGGTTCACATCAGACAATATGGCGCGTTGGTTGATTATATTGACAGGTCTAAGCCCAAACGTCTTTTTGCGGTAACCACAAAAGGCCGCAATATTTATAGTCAGGTAAATTTTCAATCGGGCGACGCTATTTTATTCGGACCGGAAAGCCGGGGATTGCCAAGCAACTTTCTGGAAAATTATCCCGAGTATTTGAAAATATATTTGCCTATGCGTAAAGAAAGCCGTAGCCTTAATCTTTCAAATTGCGTTTCCATTGTTCTGTATGAAGCTTGGCGGCAAATGAAATTTGCCGGGGCTGAATTTAAGGTTTAGTTTTCCAGCTAAGCGTGTTTTAAAAAAGCCGTAATGTAATAACGGCATTGGATAAATTCTACTTGTTCCACAACTGTTCTAGGGTTATAGTCAATATGGCTATTAAGCCGAAATAAAAATTAAAACAAATAGTTGGAGGAGGTAAGAATGTTTGGAATTATTGAACTTTCTGTCATTATGCTATTGGTAGCCGGAGTTGCGTTTCTACCATTAGGATATTTTATTTATATGTACACAGCTAAAAATGGTGAACCGTTTGGCGAAATAGAACCGCATGGCGATCATGAATCCCCGCTTTTAAATGCAGTAGGGAAAGTGATCAATAATATAAAAGAAAGAGTTTTCAAATAAAATCGTTTCTTTACACAACAAGCCGGTGAATACCGGCTTTTTTTAACCCGTTTTTCCACAGGTGGGACAATTCGGGTTTTT
>Ga0181508_1110562_pt1 | contig 16485 bp, 11 predicted proteins | sample PEATcosm2014_Bin_15_FD_135916 | JGI IMG/M metagenome (GOLD analysis project Ga0181508, IMG submission 135916) | Metatranscriptome of peatland microbial communities from MTU Mesocosm Facility, Houghton, MI, USA - PEATcosm2014_Bin10_10_metaT... | ecosystem: Environmental > Terrestrial > Soil >... | reverse complement strand
CGTATCAAAGCCAGCAAAGTTTCCTCTTTTAATACAACCGTCAGATCTGAGGGCTGGAAGGAGGCGCGCCGGCACATTTCGTCCAGTGTGGAACGGGCGCGGTTCGACATTACCAAAGTCCTGCCTTTAAATTTCAGAACGATATTGTCACCTTGTTCCGAAATCGTATACTCACTTCCCGGTAGCGCTTTTATCCGGGTTTGCGGACTGATAACCGCAGCATTAAGCTCGAACTCTACGCCAAGTTCACTCTGACCGGGATAACCGTCCCTGACTCGCTGCACAAAGGTTTCAAGCACCTGCTTTGCATCCAGTTTCTGCTGAAAGTCCTCGGCTAATTTGGCAAACTCAGTCTCGATACCTTGCTGAAGCTCCGGACTGCTGGCGAAACCAGGAGGCAGAGCCTTCCGCAAGGCAAGTTCATTTTTGCTCGATTGCAGCCATACCGTCATCAGTTCTACGAAGGTATAAACAGTCACCCCCAGCGTAACGTGCATGGAAGCCGATTCCGAAGTATTGGTTGTGTGCACCCATCCTCTTGGCAAATACAGCAAATCGCCCGGCTGCATATCCAACTCAAGAAATGGCCCGGCCGGACTATGCATTTCAGGCTGATAGATTTGGCTGCGATGCGGTAAATCCAATGGAGGCGGATAAATTTCCCAGTGTTTGCCGCCGGAAATTTGCAGAATAAATACCTCATGAGCATCGTAGTGCGGTTTAAAGCCGGAGGTATTGCCGGGGGTAATGTAGATATTGGTATGCACCGCATGATTCAGATAGGCTTCGACAGCAGCCGACAATCTCCTAAGCGGCTTCCAGGCCCGATTAAAGCCAGGCAGGGAAAGCGTTGCGCCGGATTTGTATTCGGCTTGCAGCCTGTCTAGGTCCGGCACCCCGCTAAACACAATGTCGCCGGAGTGAATATCGGTGCAAAACACATCAGGATGCAGGAAAGCGCCGCTCTTCGATAACTGGATGGCGGGATAACGCAATCCTCCATAGGATATCACGGACTGCACGTCTTCCAGGGTAAGTAAATCCTGATAAAAATGCGGATTTGAGCGGCGGATATGCAGCGGCTTTTTTTCCCAGAACTCAGAGAAAAATACCTCAGCCTGCAAGGGATCAATCAAACCGGTAAATGAACTGAATGTTGCATCCATTAATTAGATCCCGAAAAGAACTTTAGCAAGGTGGCGATGATGGTCAAACCGCAAGAACTGAACGGGTAGCTTCCTTCCGGCACATAAACAGTATTTGCAAGCCAAGTCCTGAGGACAGGCCAAAGGCGGCAAGCGCTTTTTGCCGTCAGACAAAGCTGTGACTCAACCCGAAGATACTAAACTGTCGAGCCTTTGGTGTATTCTCGAATTGAATCCGCCATGTGTTTGACATTCGGCTCTTGCAACATACTGGAGTGACCACCGGGAATATCATATGTTTTGACCCCCACAGAAGAGCGCGGCCCCCAGCCCAGCAATGGATCGCTATAGACCTCGACATATGGTTCGTCTTCTTTAATACCGGATGTAGCCCGAAACAATACTAATTCGCCATCAAAGGCGCTTTCCGGATGATATTTGCCTTCCGCGTACAAATACACGCTGCGTACCGATAAATCAAACAACAAATTACTGATAGGCCATTTTCTTATTTGGGATTGGCGAAGTAAAGAAACTTTGACGTAGTCGACCAGCTTTTTCAGTTTTGAACTGACTTCATAGTGGACTAAATTAAACGCTTTCTTGAAAACGATTTTGGCCAAACCGCTAACCCGCACCACCAAACTTTGGTCAGCATTAATTCCCAAAGATTCGCTCAGACGGCTTAGACGCTGGCTGGAAACCCTGCCGACTCGCTTCTCTGCCGCAACATCAGCCGCATCTATCAAACCCACCAGCATCACTTCATGACCTTTGCTACGCAATTGTTTTGCCACTTCATAGGCAATAACGCCCCCTGCACACATACCCGCCAATAAATAAGGGCCTTGCGATTGAACCGCATAAATTTGCCGTATGTAATTAGCGGCCATTTCCGGAATAGCGGTATCCACAATCGGCAAATGTCCGTTACCATTAGGTTTGATCCCGTAAACCCGAAAATCGTCCTCAAGGTATAGCGCTAGATTCCGATAGAGCAGCACTTCCCCATCACCGTCATGGATAAAAAAGATGGCGGTTTGACCAACGCCGTTATTTAATAATATCGGCTGTTGGTTCAATTCCGCTTCTGACTGCGGTGCAATGCGTTTTGCCAGCAATTCAATGGTTGGATATTCCAAAATAGCGCTTAAAGACAAACTCACGCCGAAGCTTTGCTCTATATCAATGACCAGTTGTACCGCCAGCAAAGAGGTTCCGCCTATTTCAAAATAATTATCGGCTATACCAATCTGATCAACACTCATCAGATTCTGCCAGATGTCCACCAATTGTTTTTCGACGCCGGTTTTAGCCAAAACCACGGGTTTGGACAAATCCCGGTGCTGCTTGACTTTGTGGTTTTCAACATAGTTGAAAACCTGCTCGGCAGTTGCCAGCGAGGTTGTGATTTGAGCAAACTGTATTGATGAATTGCCACTAGATTGGCTATTAGCGCTTGGCTTTGCCGAGTCCTGCTTAGGAGACGCCACGCTTAAGTCTGATCTGACGATAATATTCAATTCCGCAGCTTTATCGGTAGGGATATCAAACAGCAGCGCCTCACCGGACTGATAACCGCCTTCCGGTAAAATTTGTTCCAGAAAATTTAGAATCGGGATATTTTTTGGAGTGGCAATATAAGGGATTTGAATTTTCGGCAGTTGATTTTCTCTGGCAAGCAGCGCCAAATATTTAAGAATATGATTTTCAACACCACGGCCAAGCACCCTGCAACTAAGCATAAACGACTGCACCACCAAAGCCTCGGCTTCCAGACCGAAAATAATCACGCCTACCAATCCGTAATCTCCATAGCGGTCTTTAACCTCAACCATGCGAGATTGCAAATTTGATTCGGAAAGCCGCTGAATGTCTATCTCGGTACGGCGAACCGTGGTGTTATTAAACTGATTGGTCCTCTGGGTTAGTTGGGCAACCCTAGGGATCTGTTCCGGAACAGGTTCGGCAATATGCACTTGCAAGTCCAGCCCATCCAAAAAATCCTGATAGTTACTAAAGGTTTTCTCGAGGTTTTTTCTGGCAATATCTTGCTGATAAAGCGCTGTCCGCAATTTATCTTCTGTAGTGACTTTAATTCGATCAAAAGCCCATATATTGTTTAAAAATTGTGAAAAATTCTGTTTAGGCAAATTCAGAGTCAGGACACTCGGACAATTGGCTCTAACCTCTTCACATTCCATAGGATTATCATCCAGAAAAATGAACGCATCCAAACCTAAATTCAATTCTTCAGCCAAAGAACGAATATTTCCGGATTTAGGCGACCAATTAATCCGCCATGACACAACGTCTTTTAGCCGTAAATGCATGTTTTGATGTTTTTCCAACACTTCCATAACATCCGCTTCTACGTTTTTACTGCATAAACACAATAAAATACCAGCTTCCTTTTGCGCCAGCATAAAATCCTGCAAGACTTGCCATTGTTCTGAAACATCAATACCGGATATGCCATCCTCTCCAATCACCCCACCCCACAGAGTATTATCGCAATCCAGCACGATGACTTTATAGGGCGTGGATTTAATGGCGTTAATCTTTCTGGACAGAGCTGTGGCAATACCGGCAAAAGCAGTTGGGGTAAAAGGAATATGCCCTAGCACGTCGCGATGGCTATCGTAATAATCGGCAACCGAATATCGATCCAGTTCGGCAGAGTTAATGAGATAACAATTGGAAACCGCTTGCAAGTCATCTTCAAGTTTGTTTTTAAACTCGCCAAACAGCGCGCTTAAAGCCGGTTCGTCATGAATACGGGGGGAGTTTTCACAAACACAAACCAATAAAGGTGATTTTAATTGCGGCGCCGCTGAATAAATACCCTCGCGTAATTCATCATATAATCTGGATAATTTATCTTGGCTGTAATCTTTGTCGTCTCGTATCCAATCTTCAAAGCGTAACAACAAAATATTTACCCCGCCTTGATTCAGGCGAAGCAAACTCATGGGGTCGAGTAATTGCTGAAAAATCTGATTATAGGGTGCAAATTTTACTTCGTGGCTTACCCCTAATTCCCTCATCCAAAAAGACAAGACGTTTTCTATAGGCTCGGCAGTAAAACTTGAAACGATAACTATTGGAAATGACATAGCATGCTCGGCTTAACATTAAAATTCATATTAAATTACTAAATAATGATCGATTTTTCTGATCGTACGGCAATTTAAACAATTAATTGATACACTGATAACTTGCTGTTCTATAGCAAGGCAAAGAAATAAAATGACTACCTGAACATCATGGAGATTGATTCAAAGATTTTCTTTTGTTAGCACGTTGCAGAACATACTCAGAACGGCCATACAAGATTCCTATCAAAAATATCAGCCATCCTGAGCCTGCGCCTGCCATTGAAGCATTAGGCAATTGATCTAAAATTGTAAAACCAATAATCCAAGCGTGGGAAGCCAACATCATCGCCTCCTTCCTGGAACTCATCAATTTAACTGCATTAAATGCCATATAAACTGGTAAACAATATAGAACAAATCTTGATAAAAACCCTACAAAACCAAGAGAAGTTAAATCCAGAATCCATAGACCATCAATAGTGGATTCACTTTTACCAGACTCCTCATTGTAGAGAAAATTACGCCCCCAACTACCCCAACCAAAATAGAAACGATCTCTGACATGATCCAGCAAAGCAACTTCATTCTCAAATCGAAATCCTAATGATTGAGCCCTTTCCGCATCCTGATGGACCTCCACCCATTCATATATTTCTTTATAAGGAATCAGCTTGAGAACCGACAAAATTGGATACGATAAAACCAAAGCCGCTAAAAGTATAGCAAAAACAGTATTAAATTTAACACTGCTGTATTTTATCAAACCAAGACTCAATAACCCATATACTATTGCTCCAGTTGATTTATTCAGGATCAAAACCAGCAATAAATAAAAAACCACGCCGGCAGGCGCTAAATTACGTATCTTTTCATTTAAATTCCATAACACAGCCGCTGCAGATAAAACGATAGCGTCAAAAAATGAAACCAGTAAACCATGACCCATAAATGCGGCAGACCGAAATCCACCGTTCCTCATTTGTTGACCGAAATCGTGAGGAAAAAATCCATAAATCCATACATGCAATTGAGGACTCAAGCGTATTTCTATCAGTTCCAATACTGAATAGATCAATCCTGCGATGACTAAACCTCGATACATTTCCAAATGCGCTGAAGCGCTTTTAAATAAATACCTGCCTAGGAAAAACGGAAATATACCAATCACTTCTTTCATCACAATAGAAACAGAGTCGTATAACGTCATTCCGGGAATATATGTGCCTCCAATTAAAAGAGAATCTTGATTCAATACGGTGGTGATAAACGGCCCTAAAACATTACCAACAAATAATAAGGCCAATAAACCCGATAAATTCAGTTTTATCGGTTGTTTGGCAATATATTTACACCCCAAAAATGCTCCTAAAACTGGCATGGACCCTTTATCAAATGCCGGAATCAATGGTAAATCAATACCGGTATTGACCGGCAAAAACATATATCCACCAACAATCGTCCAAAATGTTGCTTTTTGAACTGACATTTTTTTATAGAGAAACATTGCAATTAGTGGATATACCATAACTACAAAAAATGCAAAAATATTAGGCATTAATTAGTCTCATCACTAATTAGCAGTATTTCATAGCTAAATCGTTCTCTAATCAGGTCAGTTAATGAAAAATTTAAATTTTTTCTTGTATACAATGAATCACAATGTCAGCGCCAAATTATAAAAAGTTAACAAGCCTGGACTTTCAAAATACAATAACACATACAAAGTTATTGTGAAAAATTAACAAATATTTAATATTTATATTGCATCAATACTGCACAAAGAAATTAGCCGTCACTCTATTTTCATCGTAACTAGATCCGGACGTTCCGGAAATCTCCTTAATGTGCCGGCCTTCCAGAGTACTTTTTAATAATAAAGGCATGCCTATCTCTATGGGAATGTTTCTCGTCAAACCAACCTGAACTTCATACAGTTTGTTATCGCCGCCGGTCTGATTTGAAGTTAAAGTTTGCCAATAAGGCTGCACATAAAAACTGGTTCTTGGCTGGAATTGCCACTGCCAGCCTCCGCTAACGCCATATACCATCTGATCGATCTGGTTAATCTGATAACTGCGATGCTCGCTAAAGGCGTTAGCATAAAAACTATTTTTCCCGTAATTGTAGTTATAATTCACTGAAGCGTGCTTTCGGATCAAAATATCGTTAATTAATGTGGGCAGATTGACAGCATATTGCGCAGACTGTGAACCGGCGCCAAAAACTCCGGTTGGAAAAACTGACTGCGCTGACAAAATTTGCTGAACTGTAATGGTATCCTGATGATATTCGGCGTTAAATTTAGAGAAAAGCGAACTATATGTTAAATTTGCATCCCAGGTTGAACCTAAATTCAGACCGACACTTCTATCATTATATGTAACATTGGCGGTCAAATTACTGGATGGGTTATAGCGCATGGTGACGTGACTATTATTACCATATCCGGCTTCCAGACTATACCAGACCCCAGGCTGCCAGATCCCGCCAACCGTGTAATACATACCGTTCTTAATTGAGCTATTCCCTTCCTGCCCGGTTTGGTAAAAGTTATCTTCATAGCCGGTTTGCACAAAAACACTATATTTTCGATTGATAAAATATGAAGCATCCCCGGTATATTCTTGAAAACGAACCTGACCGATATTTACCTGATTCTGAACTTGCGATGAATAATTCATATTCCATCTGATCACATTGAAATAAGCTCCGCTCGATAATTTCGCCTGTTTTGTAATGGTGTCTGAATTACTAATTTCAGCCACGGTATTATTGAGTATAGTAGTTTGATTATTATCAAAGAAACTACCGGCATACCCTGCTTTTAAAAGCCCTACAGCATACTGTCCGAAATGCGGCGTTAAATAGGGTGAAATACTGATATTTTCATTATTGACAATACTGCCTTTTCCGGAAATATTGTCTGTAGCTATAAATGTATTACTAAGATTTTGCTGACTAATCGTGCTTTTTGTATCAAGATAAAGCGTATTAGGAATTGCCTGAAACAAGGAGTTCATTTGCAATTGTTGATGCACATTCACGGTGTTATCGGCTTCGGCGTTATATAAACCTTGCAAACGATAGTTCAAATTTAAATTACTCCACGGAGATTGTCCTCTCAAAATCACGCCCGGAGACATTTCTGTTACTAATCCGGATGTTTTAGTATTCTCAGACAAGTTTAGATTGTCTGAGAATACTTCGCTCATTGAAAAATTTGGTCTAAACTGCCATTCAAATGAGTAGGCCCGACTCATTAACAAAATAAAAAAGAATACAACAAGGATTAATTTTTCAATTACCCTGAATCCTGTCACTTTCAGCATATTTGTCAATAAATGTTCATTGAAGGATGTAATTCCGGAAGCCATCAAAAAATTATCAATTCCATAAAAAAAGGCCAAATATTTTCCGTTTAATATCCGGATAATAAAGTCCTGAAAACATCAAAGCCGCCAAAATGACTATTTATTAAGTTTAGCTGAATGCTATGATTTTGACAGCCTGTCTGCCAACAAATGATACCGGAATCAAACCCGGCCATATGTACTGACTATCTCAGTTAACACATACAAAGATTATGATATATTTAAGCCGATTGAATTTAACTCAAAAATGTGGACTTAAATCTAACTGTTTTGCAAATATCAGCCTGTCCATCAATTGGTTTGGCCGATATCCGTTCTTCCCTTAAATATTTTCCCAGCAGTTTTTCAAACTATTTTAACCGTGAAAAACAGGCGCAATTAAACATTAGAATGGCGCCTGAAACGGCATTTCCCTTAAAAATAGGCATCCGGTATGAACAGTATGTCACCCGGCATCATTAACACGTTCGCAGATAAATCCGCATCGTCAATCAAATCATCCAGCCTGACTCGGAATGACTGCAATTGACCGTTGACATTACGAATTACCGTTGAACGGTTGCCGTCCGCATACTGACTTAAGCCAATTTGAATAGCGATATCCAGTAAGGTCATGCCGCGTTCGTAAGGTATGGACCTGCCTTGATAACGGCCAATACCACCATTGTTAATGGTGCTGTTGTTAGTGGAAATACTGCTGCCGCCGGCTGAAACCCCAAAGGAATTGGTTCCTATCATATTATTATTGGTGGTCGTGCCGCTAATAGAATTACCAATACGTCCAATCACCCTAATCTGCTGGGTATTCACACCCCTGAAACCTTGAGCTATCACCACTACCTCAGGACTCTTCATATAAGTCAGCAAGACTTTTTCAATATCATGGGCCAATTCAGTGGGGGTTTTGCCCCTCGCCAACATATCTTCAACAAAATGCGAAGAAATTTTACCGTCCGGGCGGACAGTTGCCGTGACCGACATTTCCGGATTACCCCAAACTGAAATAGTTAGTATATCCCCAGCACCTATTTGATAAGTGTAATCAGAGTCCTGCGGTACGCTTTCCAGCAAAGGCTTGGAACTGCAAGCAGTCAAAACTAATATACTAAACAGCATTAGTGTTTTAAGGCATAAAGACTTACTTATCCATGACATAATCATACTCGCAATTTTCTTCAATCAGTTACATTTCAGACATGACTATAAAAGGTATTCAAGTATAAGCTAAAGTAATAAACTTTTTTATCAACCATTGGCTTGTGCAGCTAATTGATACACACATTTTAGTCCCGTCAAAATTTATTTCAGGCAAATTATTCTGAAAACCATTTGGTCAAACCGGCCATTCTATTTTTTAAAATACCATACAAAAATGGTATTTTGCTATTATTTCTTCAATTGTCAAACCAGCTGAATGGCTAATCAAGTGGAAAATATTATCAAGGCCATTAACATTGATTAATTAAGCCTAGGCAGTAAATGATAAACTTAGTTAACCTTCATTATCTATCTTGCTCTTCTTCTGGATAGCTTGTTGCTGAATTAATTCCTTAAACTTTTGCTTGTCAATACTGGTTTCTCTATGCGCCAAAGTAATACCGGTGACATTTTTTTCTTTTACCACGTTAAGAACAGTTTGTAAACTGATCTCATGCTGATCATCTGCAAAGGCAAAAAGCAAGGCCATTTCGCATATATTATTAATTAACCTGGGTATCCCGCCGCTATAATAATACACAGCTTCACATGCATTTGAACTAAAAATATCAGGTTGTCCGCCAACCAGACTGATACGGTGACGAATATAATTTTCGGTTTCTTCACCGTCCAAAGCAGTCAAGTGATATTCAATTGAAATCCGTTGGGCAAATTGCAGCAATTCCGGACTTTTCAATTTTTCCACTAATTGAGGCTGACCGACTAATACTAACTGCAACATAGCACTGCTTCCAGTATTAATATTAGTCAATAATCGCAACTCCTCCAGCGTAGGGATACTCATATTTTGAGCTTCGTCCACGATTAATATCACCCTATTATTTCTATTAAACTGTCCTTGCACAAACTCGACAAATATCCGGTACAGCTCAGCCTTATCATTAGAATGATAAGAAATATCAAAAGCAGTCAATATCCAGTCCAATAAATCCCCAAAATGCGAATGTGTATTGGTTATTAAACCTATACAACAATCCTTTAGCGTGGAATTTAGCGCATGGTTAATTAATGTGGTTTTACCTGCGCCAACTTCCCCGGTAATCAAAGTAAAACCAGTAGGCGTCATTAATCCATATCGTAAAATACTTAATGCTTTTCTATGTTTTGGACTAAGATAAATAAAATTATGGTCCGGCAACAGCGAAAATGGTCTTTGAGCAAAGCCAAAGTAATGGGTATACATATTGAATGCCGATAGTCGATAAATTTAGCTCTAATATTGATTAAACTAATAGATTAATAGTATTGACGAAACTCCGAGTTCACGTCACATTTATTTAATACTGCCCCCAGTAAATGTGAGCCGGACATTAATTGTACGGATTTTTTTACTTCCGCGGGCGTATTGCCGCCATTTTCAACCACTAACAAATAAGCATCAAAATAATCCATGCAAACCATCACATCATCTGAAGCCAAAGCCGGAGGCAAGTCGAAAATTAAAATTCTGGATTGATAACGGTTTTTTAATTCTTCAACCAGATTCCGCATTTTAGGACCGGAAACCAACTCTGAGGAACCTTCAACTCTGTCTCTGCCAGGCAAAACCACCAAACGATCAAAACCTGGATTGAACAGAATTTTGGACAAAGGCACATCTGCGCGCAAATAATCACTCAAACCATACTCAACTTTATAATTAAAATAATTGCCCAAACTGGGGGCGCGCAAATCCAGATCCACCAGTAATACAGTCTGATTGACTTCCATAGCCATAGCAATGGCTAAGTTCACTGCCACAAGCGACTTTCCAGCATGTTTGGTAGGCGCGGTAACTGCAAAACTATTCCACTGATTGGCTCTTAAACTTTTCAATACTCTTGTTCTCAATATTCTAAACGGCTCAGCCTCAACAGAATAGAGATTAGATGACACAACACGGCGCTGCCTTAATATTTCCAGATTACTTAACTGCCGCTTGGTCTGGGAATAAACAATTTCAGGGGTATCATTAGCCGCAACCGGTAGAACCGATGGTTTAAATTCAACCGGTTTAAACTGACCTGTCTCAGCCTTGAGCAAAGCTTTCTCAAAATGATCCATAATTAACTCCGGATTCAGCCAAATCTGGCTGCAAAAAATTACTCAGGTTACGCGCGACAATTGTATTCAACGTGTATTTTTTCTTGACGGACGAAATCATCATGAATTCAGCATACTGTTAATTTTGATGGACAATTTCTCATACAGCACATCTAAAGGCATGTATAGAACATGGACTGCGGCCAGAAAAACTACAATAAAGACAATCGTAATAGAGGTAAAAAACATTTTTTCCTTTTTAGCCTTAAGTTCATCGTCTTCATTACTAATGTAAGGAATCATCACCAGAGGATCCAGACCAATCGCATCATGCAAAGCATTGCGGCCACGTATGGTTCCATCGGTAAATTCAACCAGCAATCCCAAACCAAAGCCAATGCCTATCGACACCACCATACCCATAAGCATCACTTTCATCCGATTAGGCTTTTCCGGTTTAATCGGAAAAGAGGGTGGCTCCTGCAGGGTAAACTTTTCAGACTTGCCCTCTTCCTCCATTGAAACCGCCAGTCTTGCATCCAGCGATTTAGATTTTAGATCTTGGTATTTTTTCTTGTTATTCTCCAGATCCCGCATTAATTCGTCATATCCCCGCTCTACCTGATGAGTTTTGGAAATACTCAAATCCAATTGATTCAGTTTTTCCCGCAAAATTTGACGTTGCTTGGCAATATTGCTTAATTCAATCTGGGCAGAATCCAAGTCGCTTTGAATTTGCAAAAATGCCGGATTACTAATAATGGCATGTTTGGGATCGGCTGAATTCTGACTTTGTTCCATCGCCAGCATTTTACGCTTGACCGCTTTGACATCAGGATGGGATTCATTGAAATTAGTAATTAACCGGTCATATTCGGCTTGCAATTCCGGCAAGGTATCCGGCAAATCTCTGGCAGTTTTATTTTCCCGGCGCGGCGTATTCACCGGACTAACAATTGTTAATTGTAAACGTAAGGAACTAATCCGCTCCTGTATCATTTTTTCCTGCAAATCCAATTGTTGCAATTCCGTTTCTATCCGGCTTTGGCTGGCTAAATTGGTTGTCAGCATCTCCGGCAGACTATCACTGTTTTTTTGTTTAAAATCGGCAATGGCGGATTCGGCTTTTTGTATTTCCAATTTAAATTTGTCGGTTTCGGACTCCAGGAAATTGCTGGTCTCTGCGGCTTGTTCCGTGCGCTTTCTAATGTTTTCGCTTAAATACAGGCTAACCAGCTCATTCACAACTTTTTGGGCAACATCCGGCTTTTTATGATCAAAGCCAAGTTTAAACGCCATCGTCGCCACAGCTTTGCGGCCATTATTGATCACATCCGCACTGATTAAATCCAGAGTGGTGTGCAATTTAAAGTTTTCAGCTAACTCGACCGGCGTCAGCTTTTTCTTTTCATCAGCATACACATCAAATTTATCAATAATTTTATTAATAATTTCTGTGGTAGTGATTTTTTGCTGAATCTGCTTGATCCGCTCATCTGCATAGCTTGATACGGTCGATTTAACCAATTCCGTAGGAATATGCTGTTCCTCGATCAATACCACTGCCGAAGAGTGAAAAACAGGCGGCAAAAGCATAGCCGCCATGAAGCTAATCAATATCAAGGGCAAGATAGGCAGGACGATATAGTATTTCCGCCGACGAAAAATCTGTAAGTAATCTTCCAGCGACTTGCTATCTGCAATAGGTTCTTGTTCGATCAAATCTTCTTGATCGTCATTAAATCTTAGCTTTTGAGCCATTAGTTCATAGATTGTTGAGGTTGCAATTGAAATTTCCAAAAAGACCGGCAGGTGTAATCTTTCAATAACATCAGCACTCATTTTTAAACATCAAAGAGACACTTAAAAAGTCCGTCTTGAATAATTGGCTTGGCGCACGGTCATCCTGCATACAAACTGTATTTAAAAATTAGCATAGCTTAAATCTGAAAATCAGCCTGCAGACAATGAAACATAAAATAGAATAAAAAGCTTGATTAAATCCAAAAAATAAAACGTTTTTGTGATTGAATACTCGTTTTATCTATGTTTCATCAGTCAAACACGTCAGATTGTTGCAAAGGCAAGCCTGACTGATCCTTGCCTGATAGTACAGGAGCAAGGGGAACAGGCCAGTCAATATTGATATCTGTATCATTCCAGATGATACAGCGCTCACATTCCGGAGCGTAATAATCCGTGGTTTTATAGAGAAATTCCGCAGTTTCCGATAAAACCAGAAAGCCGTGAGCGAAACCTTCAGGTATCCATAATTGTAATTTGTTCTCAGCAGTCAGAATTTCCCCCACCCATTTGCCGAATGTGGGCGAACTTTTCCGAATATCTACAGCAACATCAAATACCTCGCCCTCTACAACACGCACCAATTTACCTTGCGATTTTGGGGGAAGCTGATAATGCAAACCTCTCAATACATCCTTTTGTGATTTAGAGTGGTTATCCTGAACAAAGTTGCGTTCCAGCCCGGTCAGATCGGCAAATTTTTGCTGGTTAAAACTTTCAAAAAAAAAAGCCTCTATCATCGCCAAAAACTTTGGGCTCAAACAATATTACTTCCGGAATCGACAGACGGGTTGCAATCATTAAAACACCTGCGTATTGAGAAGACCAAGCAAATATTGACCATAACCATTTTTGATCAGAGGCTTTGCCAATAATTCGATTCTTTCGTCGCTAATCCAAAGATTACGCCAGGCAATTTCTTCAGGACAGGCCACTTTCAAGCCCTGGCGGCGCTCTATGGTTTCAATAAAATTCCCGGCCTCAATCAGGCTTTCATGAGTGCCGGTATCAAGCCAGGCATAACCTCTGCCCATGATTTCAACCTTTAATTGCTGCTGCTGCATGTAGATTTTATTGACATCGGTAATTTCCAGCTCGCCACGAGGCGATGGCTTGAGGTTGGCGGCAATATCCACGACCTGATTATCATAAAAATACAGGCCTGTAACCGCATAATTACTTTTGGGTTGAGCCGGCTTTTCTTCAAGAGAGATAGCCTTGCCTTGAGTGTCAAAGCTCACCACGCCATAACGTTCCGGATCGTGAACGTGATAGGCGAATACTGTGGCGCCGTCGGTTTGGTCGGTGGCGTTTTTAAGCTGGATGTAGAGATTATGACCGTAAAAGATATTGTCTCCCAAGACCAGTGCGCTTGGCCGATCACCAACAAAATCCCGTCCGATTATGAATGCCTGGGCCAAACCGTCCGGGCTGGGTTGTACGGCATATTGCAAATTGATGCCCCAATCACTGCCGTCACCTAATAAATGCTGGAAAAGCGGTGTATCGTGAGGCGTGGAGATAATTAAAATGTCCCTGATACCCGCCAGCATCAGCGTACTGAGCGGATAATAAATCATCGGTTTATCGTATATCGGCAATAATTGTTTGGATATCGCTTTGGTAACCGGATACAGTCTGGTGCCGGAACCTCCGGCAAGGATGATGCCTTTACGTTCACTCATGATTGCTTCTCTATTATTTCCGTTAACATATGAGTTACCCCAGTTTGCCAGTGTGGCAGAGATAAATTTAAACTGTTTTGCAGTTTTTCAGTATTCAGACGCGAGTTTTTAGGCCGGGTGGCAGGTGTCGGAAATGCGCTGGTCGGCACCGGCGATATCGCATCAGCCGCCACTTTGACCGGCAAGCCGGCAGCACGCGCCGCTTCAATCACAAAGCAGGCGTATTGATGCCAGGAGGTTTCGCCACCGGCAGTCAAATGATATAAACCCCTCAAATCAGAATGGTTCCGCCCGGCTACAATGGCATGAGCGGTGACATCGGCAAGCAGCTCTGCGCCGGTAGGGGCTCCGATTTGATCATAAATAACTGTGAGCTGCTCCCGTTCCTGAGCCAGTCTTAGCATGGTTTTAATAAAGTTGTTGCCACGCGCAGCATACACCCAGCTGGTCCTAAAAATAAAATGCAAGCCGTCTACCTCGCAAATGGCCTGTTCGCCTTCCAGCTTGGTTTTTCCGTAAACATTAAGCGGATTGGGCTGATCAGTTTCCTGCCACGGGCTGCCGCCACCGCCATCAAACACATAATCTGTTGAGTAATGGATCAGCCAGGCATTGAGACGTTTGGCTTCTTCGGCCAAAACACCCGGCGCGAGTCCGTTAATACTGCGGGCCAACGCCTCTTCGCTTTCGGCTTTGTCAACCGCGGTATGAGCCGCCGCATTGACGATAATGTCCGGAGCTATAGCCCGTACCGTTTGAATCAAACCTTGGTGATCAGTTAAATCTCCACAGTATTCCTGACTATTAAAATCCAACGCAACCAGCTCGCCTAACGGCGCCAAACTACGCTGAAGCTCCCAGCCAACTTGACCGTTTTTACCAAATAACAGGATTTTCATGATAATTTTTAAAGTTTCAGTTTATGCCGGACTCAAAACAATTCTAAAGACGGATTCAATCAGGCCCGGTCCAGATAATTTTTCTCCAGCCATTCACGATAGGCGCCGGACTGGACGTTTGCCACCCAGGCCTGATTCTCCAGATACCAGTTGACAGTTTTACGTATGCCGCTTTCAAAAGTTTCCTGAGGCTTCCAGCCGAGTTCATTCGCGATTTTACCGGCGTCTATGGCATAGCGGCGATCATGTCCCGGCCGGTCCGCCACATAGGTAATTTGTTCGGTATAAGACAGCCGGTCTGCTCTGGGTCTCAGTTCATCAAGCAAACTACAGACAATATTGACTATCTCTATATTCGGCTTTTCGTTCCAGCCGCCAACATTATAGGTCTCGCCCAGCTTACCTGCTTCCAGCACACAGCGGATGGCGCTGCAATGATCCTTCACATACAGCCAATCGCGAATTTGCTGGCCGTCACCATAGACTGGCAAGGGTTTGCCAGCCAATGCATTCACTATCATCAGCGGAATCAACTTCTCCGGAAAGTGATATGGGCCGTAATTATTTGAGCAATTGGTGGTGAGTACCGGCAAACCGTAAGTATGGTGATAAGCGCGCACTAAATGATCGCTGGCGGCTTTACTGGCGGAGTAAGGGCTATTGGGTTCGTAGCGGTTGGTTTCAGTAAAGGCCGGATCGGATTTTGTTAAAGACCCGTACACTTCGTCAGTTGAGACATGCAGAAATCTGAAGTTTTGCTTGAGCGGTTCCTGCAAATCATTCCAATATGCTCTTACGGCTTCCAAAAGACGAAAACTACCAACGATATTAGTCTGAATGAAATCCTCAGGGCCGTGTATGGAACGGTCGACATGACTTTCGGCAGCAAAATTGACAATGGCGCGAGGCTGGTAGCGATCTAGCAACCGGCTAATCAAAGCACTGTCGCCAATGTCGCCTTGTACAAAAATATGACGTCCATCCCCACTTAATGCAGCCAAACTCTCAAGGTTGCCGGCATAAGTTAATGCATCAAGATTAATGACTTGCTCATCAGACTGCGCCAACCAGTCCAGCACAAAATTTGAACCTATAAATCCAGCGCCACCTGTAACTAGAATCATCTCTATTCCTAAAACATATGATTAAATGCCGAACAATCAGCCCAACTGACTTGTTATAAAGATTCCATAATATTGGAAATGACAAGTAAAATTCAAACTGTCTGCAAGGCAATCCATGAT
>Ga0181508_1075516_pt1 | contig 16722 bp, 14 predicted proteins | sample PEATcosm2014_Bin_15_FD_135916 | JGI IMG/M metagenome (GOLD analysis project Ga0181508, IMG submission 135916) | Metatranscriptome of peatland microbial communities from MTU Mesocosm Facility, Houghton, MI, USA - PEATcosm2014_Bin10_10_metaT... | ecosystem: Environmental > Terrestrial > Soil >... | reverse complement strand
TTTTGAAAAAAATTGCGTCGTGTTTTGGGGTTTCCGCCTGTAAATTTTGCAAACCCTGCAGTAAGTAGTTTTGCACACTGATCGGCGATTGTGACCATATCCGCTTTGATTTCAATATATCAATGGCATCACTGAAACAACTGTAGTCCGGTACTGTTGGGCCGCTGGCTATGCTGCTAACATCATCGCCCAGGACGTCGGACAAAATCATGGCGTGTAGATCAGCAGGAGCAGCCAGTTTTGCCATGCCTCCGCCTTTTAATAATGAAAGATGCTTGCGTACACAATTGATTTGATTAATATTCGCGCCGCTGGCCAATAACAGATTGGTCGTGGTAATTTTATCTTCCAGACTGACGCCGTTGGCCGGTGCAGGTAATAATGCCGAGCCGCCGCCGGAAATCAACGCTAAAATCAGTTCACCCTCTTTGCTGTCGGTCAGCCTTTCCGTAATTAGTTTAGTGGCCTGCAATCCTGCCTGATCTGGTAAAGGGTGGCCTGCGGAAATGACCAGATGGTTTTTTATCGGGTAGATGTTTTCCGCAGTGGTGATGACGATGCCGGGCATGAATAATTGTTTGGGCGGAATAATTTCCAGCACGGCCTTGGTCATGGCGCAAGCGGCTTTCCCAAAAGCGATAATATGAACTTTTTCCCAGCAACCGCTTCTTAACTGTCGGGGATAGGGCGAATCGACAGAGAACAGCAATTGCCCGTCTTTAAAGGACAAGGCTTTTTTGACAGCCTGTTCAGGAAAAGCCGCATCAATGCCGGCTTGAAAAATTTCAAGCAGATCGTGACGCTGCTTTTCCAGCGAATATGGCATTATTGAAAATTGGTGGATAGATTCATTTCCTTGGCAAGCTGAAAAATGATTTCAGCATCAAACACCTGAGTATTATTTTCGAAAAGTCTGGCTATGCAAGCCCTATGCAAGGCTAATTTTAACGCGCCGAAGCCAATCGCGCCCCAAATGATTTTGCCGTGGCGTTCTACACCTTTGTCCAGCACGTCAGTCCCGCCTATTCCCAGCGGGGGGGTGGCATTGGCATCGACCAGGATTTCCAGATTGGCATTATTTTGCCAATGTTCAGGTTTGAGCAATTCTATACCTGCGGCGCCAGTAGCTAGAACAATATTGGCATCCTCGATTGCCATGGCTCTGGAATCAAAATCGGCGGCCTCTACTGGGTTAATGTCAACATTAAAGCGTTCTTGCATGGCAAAACAGGCTTTTTCCGCATTAAAAATATGCCTGGAAGTAATAGTAACACTAGCGCCTTCCAATGCCATCATGGCAGCGGCGCGTTGACCTACCGGACCTGTTCCGGCCAGCACCACAGCCTTTTTGCCTGCCAGATCGCCGCTGCCGATGATTTTAGCCACAGCCGCGGCAGCTGTAGTATTACTGCCGTTGCTGTCTAACATCACTGAAACCTGGAAACCGGGGAAGAAATGGTTTTTGACGGCATTCAGTAATAACTGCCCGGCTCCCATATCACTGCCGCCGATAAAAATCGCAGTGTTTTTTTTATCCTTTGGCGCTCTGGTAAAAATAGCGCCATCGACCAGAACGCCAACATTGTCAGGGGTTAAATTACCATGCCCTATCACATGATCGGCGCCACCGTCGTAACCAACAACGGTATCAAATACAGCAGGATAGACATCGGTATCAAATTGGAATAGCAATTTTTTCATATATGTGCTCAAAATAAAAAGTATCCGCTCAGTGTGAAGGACTATTTTTTCTGCCTATACTGAGGGCAGGGCAAGATCGTCCACAAACTGAAAAGTTGCTATAAAAATTGTAAAAACGGCAATCTACAGCGACTTAGCTATTATACAGAATAATAAAATAAATCATGATTCGCAGGTTAGACTTAATGGGCTATTTCATTTGATTTTCACGATATTATCCAATAATCATTGGTTGAGTATGTTTCAGCATTTCTTGAATTGCAAGATAGCATTCTAACCATCACAACTCATATTTACGCAGATTTTTTGTGTTGGACATCAAGTTCGTCGTACATGGCAAATGTTTTTGAAACCGCTTTATCAATCCAATACAGGCAAACAATTTAATTGTTTGCCCTAAAAGATTGTGTCATATTGGATAAATCAAAACCAATAAACTATTCAAGCAAAAATTATTCAAAATAATGGCTTGATGTAAATAAAACTGCCGGATTTGAGGAATCACATGAAAACTCCCATAGAAATTGCAGTTACAGGCGCCGCTGGTCAAATCAGCTACTCCTTGTTATTTAGGCTGGCGGCTGGCGATCTGTTTGGAAACGATCAGCCTATTGTCCTTAGATTGCTGGAAATTCCCCAAGTTTTGGGGGTTTTGGACGGAGTGGTGATGGAGCTTAACGATTGCGCCTTCCCTCTGCTGCATAAAATTATTGTCACAGATGATCCTTATTTTGCTTTTGATGGTGTTGATTACGCTTTTTTGATTGGAGCCAAGCCGCGTAAACAAGGCATGTTGAGAAGCGATTTGCTTTTGCAAAATGCCGAGATTTTTGCAGTGCAAGGTAAAGCCCTTAACGAAGTAGCCAGTCGTCAGGTTAAAGTATTGGTTACCGGGAACCCGGCAAACACCAATGCCCTGATTGCCATCAAAAACGCCCCGGATTTGGAGCCGGGATGTTTTGCTGCTATGGCTATGCTTGACCATACCCGTGCTGTGGGTCATTTGGCGTTGAAATGTGGCGTGTCCAGTCTGTCCGTTAAAAATGTTACCATTTGGGGTAATCATTCCTGTACGCAATATCCTGATTTACACTTTGCTAAAGTAAATGGAACAGATGCCTTAAGTCTGGTCGAGCACAGCTGGTATATAGATGAATTTATTCCGATCATACAAAATCGAGGCATGGAAGTAATCAAAGCCAGAGGGCAGTCCAGCGCCGCCTCGGCTGCCAATGCCATTATTACTCATGCCCGCCAATTGCTGGCTGGAACTGCCCAAGAGGATTGGGTGAGTATGGCCGTAGCTTCTGATGGCAGTTACGGGATCAGCCAAGGTTTGGTTTTCTCTTTTCCGGTTACAGTCAAGGCAGGACGAATTGAAATTGTTAAAGGCCTGGATTTAAATGAATACAGTCTGGAAAAGCTTCGTCTTAATGAAATGGAGTTAAAGGAAGAGCGGGAAGCGATAAAACATTTACTATAACCATAAACCGCAGTAGACAGATATCGCAGGAGCAAATATCTGTCTACTGCGGTTTATTGGATAATCTGTTAACAGATGTCTTGAACTTTGCCGGTCTCATGTTTACATGTGCCTGATCCGTTACGTTACGTTATGATGAGGGATAGGGTTGAAAAATTAAGTACTTTGCTGATTCAGCTATTGCTGGCCGAAATGTTATGGCCAAAAAGCCCGAAATAAAATATTTTAATTTGCTGAATTTTTCTGAAATTTGGATGAATATGCTTGTGATGCCAGTAAAAATTGTGAATAAATGCTATTTTTAAATACGATTAATGTATGTAAATTACGGCAACATAACTTTGGCAGCCTCCTAGCTTTCTGTTCAGATACTGTCTAGACTGAATCAATCTGGATTTGAGCGGTGTGAACGGTGGGCTACTAAAAGAATTTCGTTATTTTATGTAGTCTAAATTAAATGAAACGATTGATTTGCTTGAATAAACAAAAATTTAATTTTGTAAGGGAGATAGTAAGTGGCGAATATACTTGCAGTTGATGATTCTGCCTCAATGAGGCAAATGGTTGCATTTACTTTAAAAGGAGCCGGACATAATGTTGTTGAAGCTGTTGATGGTGTGGATGCGCTCAATAAGGCCAAGCAGCAGGCTTTTGATTGTGTGGTGACAGATGTCAATATGCCAAATAAAGATGGGATTGCTTTAATCAAGGATCTAAGAGCCTTGCCTAATTATAAATTTACACCTTTGTTAATGCTGACAACCGAGTCCGGCATGGATAAAAAACAGCAGGGTAAGGATGCCGGAGCAACAGGATGGATAGTCAAGCCTTTTAATCCTGACCAGTTGTTAAAGACCATACAGAAAGTTTTGAGTTAACGGCAGTTTGACTTAGGTGTAACAATGGCTATCGACATGGCGCAATTCCACCAGATCTTCTTCGAAGAAAGTTTCGAAGGATTGGATGCCATGGAATCAGGATTGCTAAATCTTGACATGGGTGATGTGAATGTTGAAGACATTAATACCATCTTTAGAGCCGCGCATTCCATCAAGGGCGGAAGCGGCACTTTTGGCTTCAGCGCAGTTTCCGACTTTACTCACGTCATGGAAACTCTGCTGGATGAGATGCGTGACGGCCGTAGAAAAATTACCCAACCCATTGTTGATGTTCTGCTGGGTTCGGTAGATTGTCTTAGGGAAATGCTGGAAGCCATTCAAAGCGGTAAAGCATTAAATCTCACCGGTATTGCTCAACATAAACTTGCCCTGGACGATGCTCTGAAGGTATCGGAAGCTCAGACAAACCTGTCAAATATTGGGCAGTCTGAGCATACGGAAAGCGAATTATCTGCCGTTTCGCAAGTGGACGGATGGAATATTGCATTCAGTCCGCATTTTGATTTGTTAAAAACCGGTAATGACCCGATACGCATATTCAGAGAGCTCTCTTCGTTTGGCAACTTGGATAGCATAGTTGATTTGCGAGGCGTTCCGGAAATTTACGACCTTGATCCTGAAGAATGTTATTTATCCTGGAAGCTGATCTTAAAGGGTAATATTGCCGCTAGTGATATTGAAGATGCCTTTGCCTGGGTTGAAGACAATTGCGATTTATCCATGCAAGTTATTTTGCCGCCATCAAGCGTATCCGTGGAAATGCCGGAGCAATCAAGGGAAATCAGGTTGCAACAGCAAAGTCAGTTGCCTGAGCCAATTCCGTTACCTCAGGACAAGCAAAAACCTATAGAAAATCAGGAGCCCTCTAAAGCAACTGCAGCAAAAGCCGCTTCCAGCTCGATTCGAGTTGATACGGCTAAAATCGATACCTTGATCAATATGGTCGGTGAGCTGGTTATTACCCAGTCCATGCTCAGTTTGATAGGAGAGCATTTTGATTTGACAAAACTCGATCAGCTAAAAAACGGTTTGTCCCAATTGGAACGCCACACCCGGGAATTACAGGAAAGCGTGATGAACATCCGCATGCTGCCCATTAGTTTTGTGTTCAGCCGTTTCCCCAGATTGGCGCATGATATCAGCAGTAAATTAGGAAAAAAAATTGAGCTGAAACTGATAGGGGAAAATACCGAAGTCGATAAAACTGTGGTGGAACAAATCAGCGATCCTCTTGTGCATCTGGTCAGAAATAGTTTAGATCATGGCATTGAGATGCCCGATGTCAGATCAGCTGCCGGTAAACCGGAAACCGGCACGGTGATTTTGGAGGCTTATCATCGCGGCGGCAATATTGTGATTGAAGTCAGGGATGACGGTAAAGGTATGGATAAAGACGTGTTGCGAGCCAAAGCCATAGAAAAAGGCTTGATTTCTGAAGATACCGTTCTAACTGACAAGCAGTGTTATGAGTTAATTTTTATGCCCGGATTTTCCACTGCCGAAAAATTAACTGATATCTCCGGCCGGGGTGTCGGCATGGATGTTGTGCGTAGAAATATTGAAGCCCTGGGTGGCAACATTGAGGTCATTTCCAATCTTGGTAAGGGTTCCACCATTTCAATACATTTGCCGTTAACCTTGGCGATCCTGGATGGACAGTCGATTGCTGTCGGTGATGAGACTTATATCTTGCCATTAGGCTCCATCATTGAATCGCTCAATATTAAAGAAGACAGAATCAATCGAGTGATTGGGCAGGGAGAGACTTACCTGTTACGCGGTGAATATCTGTCTATCGTCAGATTACACGAAATATTTCATACCCCCAACGTCAAAGCGACAACTCTGACGGAAGGTTTGTTGATTGTCGTGGAAGGGCAGGGCGCGCGCTATGGATTATTTGTGGATGATTTGCTGGGTCAGCAACAAGTTGTCATTAAATCTCTGGAGGCCAATTATCGCCGTATTGAAGGCGTATCCGCCGCAACGATTTTAGGTGACGGCTCTGTTGCCTTGATTTTGGATATTCCCGGTTTGCTGCGTTTGGCCAACCAATAATCAGTCATAATGATATGTTTGAAACTGTAGACAACATTGAAAGCGAACAAGGTAAGCAAGCCAACTTGCAGTTCCTAAGTTTTACTTTAGGTAAAGAGGAATATGCGGTTGACATCTTGCGTGTTCAGGAAATTCGCAGTTGGGAGCCTATTTCTCGTATCCCTAATGTGCCTTCTTACGAAAAAGGCGTGGTAAATCTGAGAGGCGCTATTGTGCCGATCATAGATTTAAGAGAACGTTTCAATTTGGGCAGCAGTGTCTACACGCCTTTGACTGTAATGGTGGTTTTACAGGCTTTTATTGGCGGCAAAATTAGAGTAATGGGTGTTGTAGTTGATTCGGTGTCGGATGTCATCAACGTCAACAGGAAATCCATTCAGAATTCGCCAAGTTTTGGACACAGAGTTAGTACGGAATATATTAGTGGACTGGTTTCAGTCGATCAACATATGGTGATGTTGCTTGATGTTGACAAATTACTAAAACTTGATGGTGTGGATAATGAAGAAAACAGTTGAGCTCAATCCGGTTGTAGCCTGGAGGATTTACAATGAAACTTAATCATCCGGTAACCGACCGTGAGTTATTGATGAAACCAGACGACATTCTAGTGTCGCGAACTGACTTAAAAGGTATAGTGACTTATGTCAACGATGCTTTTGTGGAAATCAGCGGTTTCAGCAGAAAAGAATTAATAGGTCAAAATCATAATATAGTCAGGCATCCGGATATGCCGCCTGCCGCCTTTGAAGATTTATGGCTTAACCTGAAGGCAGGTAAACCCTGGACGGCGCCAGTCAAGAACCGCACCAAACATGGCGATTTTTATTGGGTGGAAGCCAATGTCACGCCTGTGTTGAAAAATGGGGTAGTGCAGGAATATCTTTCTGTGCGCTACGCTCCATCAAGAGAACAGATTGCCCAGGCTGCCGTATTGTACGAGCAGCTAAATGCAAATAAGGTTAGTCTTAGACCTACCGGTTTTGCGGCTTTTCTAAAAAACATCAAGGAAATGAGTATTTGGAAAAGGGCGTCTGTTGCTTATGCAGCATTTTTAATCCCCGCTTTGCCTGGCGTTTTTACGGCCTATTCCCAGCAAAATAATGAGCTATTGTTGGCGATGCTGGCTGCAATTTCAGCCGCTACCATACTGGGTTTTGGTCTAATCAGGCAATTTGTGTCCAGTTTGCATGAAGGCAAAGAAATTTTTACCAAATTGGCTGATGAACAATTTCGTAATTCTATTGTATTGGATCGAAATGACGAAATCGGCGATTTCAAACGTGGTCTTTACTCCATGCAGGTTAAATTGAATTCGGATTTGGCGTATGCCAAACAGGTGGCTGCAGATACCTTACGTATCAAGCAGGCTCTGGATAATGTCCAGTCCTGCGTCATGCTTGCGGATAACGATCTAAATATTATCTATTTGAATAATACTGCTCATGATATGTTCAAAAATGCGCAAACCGATATTCGTCAGATGCTGCCCCATTTTGACGCTGAAAAATTATTGGGAGCCAATATCGATCAGTTTCACGCTAATCCCCAACATCAACGGCAGTTGCTGGCTAAATTGTCATCGACATTTAGCTCCGCACTGGAGATAGGCGGCAGACATTTTAATATCGTCGCTAATCCGGTCAATAATGACACGGGAGAGAAAATTGGCACGGTCGTAGAGTGGCTGGACAGAACTCTTGAGGCCAGAATTGAGAAAGAAATCGAAGGCATTGTTGAAGCGGTTAAAACCGGTGAGTTGTCGAATCGAATCAATTTAGCTGATAAGCATGATTTTTTCAGAAATCTCAGTGCGGGTATCAATGAGTTAAGTGACGTCATCGAGAGTGTTTTTACTGAGATTGGCCAAACTATGCAAAGTATGGCGGAAGGCGATCTGACTAATCGGATCACCAGTGATTATCAGGGTATGTATCTTAATTGCAAATTAGATATTAATACCACTATTGATAAATTAAATGAAATTTTCGCTCAAGTTAATGAATCGGCTAGTTTCATTAATAATTCATCCAGAGAAATTGCCACCGGAAATAACAATCTGTCTCATCGCGCCGAACAACAGGCGGCAAGTCTGGAGGAAACCGCCGCCAGCATGGATGAATTGACCAGTACCGTTAAAAATAATGCCAGCAACGCCCAGCAAGCTAATCTGGTTGCCAATAACGCCGGGGAATTGGCTGAGAACGGTGGCAAAGTCGTTAAATCTGCCGTCATGGCTATGCAGGAAATTAACGAAAGCAGTCATAAAATTGCCGATATCATCGGAGTGATTGATGAGATTGCCTTCCAAACCAATTTGTTGGCCTTGAATGCGTCTGTGGAAGCGGCGCGGGCTGGTGAACAAGGCCGAGGGTTTTCAGTGGTTGCTACAGAAGTTAGAAATCTGGCTCAGCGTAGCGCCACAGCCGCCAAAGAAAGTAAGGATTTGATCCAGAACAGTGTGCAAAAAGTGCGGGTTGGCACAGAATATGTCAATGAGACCGGTAAAGCTCTGACAGAAATAGTTGCCGGAGTGAAAAAGGTTGGAGATATCGTTGCTGAAATTGCTGCAGCCAGTGTTGAGCAGTCAGCAGGGATAGGCCAAGTGAATCTGGCGGTTTCGCAAATGGATGAAATCACTCAGCAAAACGCCGCTCTAGCTGAGGAAGCTTCCGCTGCAAGCGTAGCTATGACTGACTTGTCAACAAATATGGTGGAATTGTTGTCCTTTTTTAAGACCGATCATCAGCTTACTGCAAGTATGCATCATTCCCATGCAGCTGCTTCCGCCAAACCTCAAGAAACGCGTCGCATCGGCGGCTCAACTCCGGTTCATACTAAGACGGAGCCAGTAAAATCAGCAACATTAACCCAAAAACCAAATTATCAAAGCGCCGCATCAGAGGATGAAGAATGGCAGGATTTTTAGCTGATTTTCAGGCATTTATAGGAAAGTGACTCTCATGACAATTCACGAATTGCCTGAAAAACAAATTGCACAATTTCTAACTTTTGAGTTGGCGGGCGAAGCGTATGGTGTTGAAATTTTAAAGGTTCAGGAAATTCGTGGCTGGGAGCCAGTCAGAAAACTGCCCAATACCCCGAACTTTGTCAAGGGTGCTTTGAATTTGCGCGGAGCAATTGTGCCTATTGTTGATTTGCGCGAGCGGTTCCATATGCAAGCCGTTGAATATACACCTATTACTGTTGTGATAGTCTTGTCTGTGCTGCCGCCCGATTCCGCCCCGACGGTGATGGGGCTGATTGCCGACGCGGTTTCTGACGTGCTGGAGGTCAATCTTGCTGAAATACGAGAGGCTCCGAATTTGGGTTCTAAAATCAATACCCGTTATATGCGGGGTATGTATGTGAGAGATACCGGAATGGTAATGCTTTTGGACATTGATAAATTGCTCAATCCTGAAGAGTTTATTGATATTACAAATTTGCAATGACAGCGCGAATTGTTGCGGTTCTAAACCAGAAAGGCGGCGTAGGCAAAACCACCACTTCCGTTAATTTGGCGCATGCCTTGGCCAGGATGGGAAAACGGGTGACTGTGATCGATCTGGACCCGCAAAGTCATTTAGCGGTTTCGCTTGGATTTGTCTCTCCGGCAACCAGCGGGATAGATGATGTGCTGTTAGGTGTTTGCAGCTTACCGGAACGTTTGCTTTCCGCCAGAAAAAATCTGAATCTGATTGTGGCAGGGCCTAGATTGCAGGAGATTGAGCAGTTGGTAGAGGGCGGGGCCAGAAGTGCGGATTTGTTAAAAAAGGCTTTACAACATCACTTGCTTGATCAGGATGTGGTGGTCATAGATTGTCCGCCTTCATCCGGTTTGCTGGTGGCGAACGCCTTGTTTGCCGCAAATGAGATTTTAGTGCCGATGACCAGTGATTATTTGGCTTTGCAGGGTTTGTCGCATTTGATGGGCACGGTCAAAAAATTTGAAAGTGTATTGAAAAAGCGCTACAAGTTTTTCTTGGTCATGTCACGTTTTGTTGTGACGCGGCGTATTTCCAAAGACGTGCTCAAGACCTTGCAAAAATATTTTACCGGCCAAATATTGGCGACAACTATTACTGAAACAGCTTTGCTCGCAGAATGTCCCAGTTTCGGTAAAACTATTTTTGAGTATCGCCCCGGCTGTCGTTCGGCCAGGGACTTTACTGCATTGGCCAAAGACTTTTTGGAAGGAAAGGTGATGTAGTGGCGGAAAAAGACGAAAGCAGTTTGATTGGCTATGACCCATTGGCCTGGTTGCAGCAGGAAGCTGATGAAATTCAGCCCGGTTTGGAAAATAACGAAACCGCAGTTGAAATTCAATTCTCAGGTTCTCAACAGCCTGACCTGCCGGAAACCCTGATTCCGGAAAAGTCCGACCCTGTCGATGCGGATGAGCTGCCGGAGCTGACGGCGGCTAATGAAATATCGGATACTGTTGAAACTATTGTTCTGGATGCCGTATTAAATATTCAAAATGTGGCAAAACTGCACCAGCGGTTGGTGGAGGCGCTGACTTGTTGTCAAAAAATAGAAATAGATGCTTCTGCGGTAACAGTCATAGATACAGCGGCTATGCAATTACTATTGATATTGAAAAGAACAGCAATCAAAGATGATAAGGAAGTGCAGATTGATTTTCCTTCGGATAAATTTATCGAGGCCGCACAATTGCTGGGGATTGCGGAAATGCTGGAAGTGGATCAGGCTGCAGCCGGTTTTTTCTGAATGATTTCAAACAGTTTGAAATTAGCTCCCCACGCACCTTAAACCTAACAAAGATACATGTTCATCGGGTAAGGATAACAATGCGCGAGTTCGAATTTACTCAGGCCGATTTCGATATGCTGAGAGTCTTGTCTAACAATTATACCGGTATTCTGGTGCCGGATGACAAATTTGATATGTTTTATTCAAGATTGTCCAAGCGTCTGAGATTTCGTGGCATGACTAGTTTCAAACAATATTGCCAATTCCTTAAAAGTCATCCTGATGAAGAATTTACCGATTTTATTAATGCCATAACCACTAATCTGACCTCGTTTTTCCGCGAAAATCATCATTTTGAGTTTTTGATACAAAACACCATACCTGCCTTACTGAAAATTAACCAGGGCGAAAAGCAGATTAAAGTCTGGTCTGCCGGCTGTTCGACAGGAGAAGAACCTTATTCCTTGGCGATGGTATTAAAAGAACATGTCCCTGATGGCTGGGATATTAAAATCCTGGCGACAGACCTGGACACTAATGTATTGGCGACCGCTAGAGGTGGTGTATATACCACGGATAGGCTTTCAGGGATTGACCAACATCGCATGAAACGCTGGTTTCAGAAAGGTACGGGGAATCAGGCCAATAAAGTCAGGGTGAAAGAGGAATTGCGGCAATTGATTCAATTCAAACAATTAAATCTGATGGGAGAATGGCCAATGAAAGGCATGTTTGATTTTATTTTTTGCCGCAATGTTCTAATTTATTTTGATAACCAGACTAAATTGAAACTGGTTGGACGTTATGTAAATTTTCTTAAAGATCACTCCCTATTATTTATTGGTCATTCCGAATCTTTATATCAGTTTGATGTGGGATTAACACAAATAGGCACTACAATTTATCAAAAAACCAAAATATGAAAAAAGCACAACTCAATGCTTATCCGCCAATGGCAGGTTGTGAAGGCATATTGAGATACTGGGATCCTACAAATGATATTGTTGCAGCCAAAATTTCGCCTGGTGAGTTTTATGTTACTGATCGTAATGAGTTGATTACCACTGTATTGGGTTCATGTATTTCCGCCTGTATTCGCGACTCCGCAACCGGGATTGGCGGCATGAATCATTTTATGCTACCGGAAACCACTAAAAGCAGATTGACTAGCTATGACGAAATAGTTCTCGGTAATGCAGCGCGTTACGGTAATTTCGCTATGGAAAATTTGATTAACTTCATTTTGAAAAACGGAGGTAAAAGAAAAAATCTGGAGGTCAAATTATTTGGCGGAGCAAAAGTAATCCCCGCCATGGGTGATGTAGGTGATAGAAATATCCAGTTTATACTGAATTACGTAGATGCAGAAGGACTGGCCGTTTTGGCTCAAGACTTGGGAGATATTTATCCAAGGAAAGTTAATTTTTATCCGCAAACCGGTAAAGTTAGAATGAAAAAAATCCAAAGTTTGCATAATCATACTATTTTGCAGCGTGAGAAGTTTTACGGTTCAAGCATTAAGGATACACAAGTGGAAGGTAGTGTTGAATTGTTTTAAGGAGTATTAAATGTCAAAAATTAAAGTGCTGATAATAGATGATTCCGCATTGATCAGACAGCTTCTTACGCAGATTTTTAATGAATCGCCGGACTTAGAAGTAGTAGGCACAGCTAGTGATCCTATTATTGCCAGGGAAAAAATCAAAACCTTGAATCCGGATGTATTAACGTTGGATGTAGAAATGCCGCGGATGGACGGTCTGACGTTTTTGCGTAATCTGATGAGATTGCGGCCTATGCCGGTGGTGATGATTTCCACCTTGACTGAAAAAGGCGCGGATGTCACTTTGGCGGCTTTAGATATCGGCGCAATAGATTTCATTGCCAAACCTAAGATTAATGTCTCCTCGAATATGCAAGATTATGCCGAAGAAATCATTTCAAAAGTCAAAATGGCCGCCAAGATAAACGTGCAAACTCTGGAAGGATTCAGGGCTGCGGTAATTAATGCCGGTGCTGCCGGATCCGCCCCTGTCAAAAGCCATTTTAAAACCACTGATAAAATTATCGGTTTGGGGTCTTCAACAGGCGGTACCGAAGCCTTGAAGGTTTTGGTGAGGGGGTTGCCAAATACCACTCCCGCTATTGTGGTCTCCCAGCATCTACCCTTGGCGTTTAGCGATTCATTTGCCAAGCATGTTGATGACGCTACGGCAATGACAGCTTGTGTGGCTAAAGATGGACAATTGATTTTGCCTGGAAATATTTATATTGCTCCTGGAGACAGGCATTTACAGGTGGTTAGAGATGGCGCCCGTTATGTCTGTCACTTAAATGATGGTGAACCGGTGAATCGGCATAAACCTTCTGTTGAAGTTATGTTCCGTTCAATCGCCCAAAATGTGGGCAGCAATGCCATCGGCATTATGCTGACAGGCATGGGAGCGGATGGGGCGGTTGCCATGAAGGAAATGCGTGACGCCGGCGCTATTAATATTGTTCAAGATGAAGCCAGCAGTGTAGTATGGGGCATGCCTGGAGAGGCAGTTAAGCATGGTGCAGCCCATTATGTGCTGCCTTTGGACAAAATAGCTGCTCAGCTTTTGGCTTTGGCTGGTAGTTAAATTTGCTCAAATTAAGCATGCGGGAGGTTCTTGTTCTCGGACAGCCTCCTAGTTTCGGCAACCGGGATTTAGTCAATCATGCAAGCAAGTTTCAGGCTTGTCACTAATTTTAATTATAAAGATGCCTAAAGAAACCAACTTTTCGAATTTCCAGTTTATCAGGAATTTCTTTCAGAGAGCGTTGCCAAATTCCCAGGTGGTTTCCCTGGCGACTATTCTATTGATGGGAACTTTGCTGATTTATAGCCTGTCCGGTTTGTTAATGCCGGTTTTCGCCTCCATCATTCTGGCTTATTTACTGGAAGGCCCGGTAGTCAAACTTGAAAATCTGCAAATACCACGATTAATAGCAGTTTGTGCCGTGTTTTTTGCGTTTTTAACCGCACTGGGTTTCATCATGTTTATCCTGATACCGATTGTATCCGAACAAATGGTGCAATTAGTGCAACGGATTCCGGAGATGGTGACCAGCGCTCAAACAGCAGTCATGCGAATTTCCGAAAAATATCCTGAGCTGTTTTCTGACGCCAGAATTCGTGATATTACCTCGGCGGTGCAACAGGAACTGCTTAAGTATGGTCAGAACTTGATCTCTGATTCAGCGCAATCCTTCGCAGGTTTGGTGGCTGCAATCATTTATTTTTTTCTGGTGCCGCTAATGGTATTTTTTTTCATGAAAGATAAAAAAATCCTATTAAACTGGGTAGATCAGTTCCTGCCAACTGAAAGAAGTTTAACCTTGATGGTGTGGGAAGAGGTGGATTTACAAATTGCCAATTATATTAGAGGCAAATTTGTGGAAATATTAATACTTTGGGCGGTGAGCTTTCTGACGTTTTATATTTTGAATCTGAACTATGCCATGTTGTTGGCAGTGTTGATGGGGCTTTCCGTCATCATTCCCTACATTGGCGCCACCTTGGTGACTTTTCCGGTTTTAGGGGTGGCCATCGTGCAATGGCGGGGTAGCATGGGGGATGAATTCATGTACCTGTTGATCGCTTATTGCGTTATCCAGGCTTTGGATGCTGTGGTGCTGATTCCACTGTTGTTCTCGGAAGCCGTCAACCTTCATCCCATCGCCATTATTGTTTCCATTTTGTTTTTTGGCGGCTTGTGGGGCTTCTGGGGTGTGTTTTTTGCTATCCCGCTAGCCACACTGGTCAAGGCGGTATTAACCGCATGGCCCAGAATAGGCAGAGTTACTTCTGCCTGAATAAAAAAAACAACTTGGGCGGGTTAGATGCGCAAATCAAACAGCTTTTGAAAACCGAAAACCTTACTACGCAACGTAACCCGCATCATGTTGACTTTAAAAACTAGCCGCATATGGTTCAACAAACTTTCCACCTGCGGTCAGCCAAGCAAATGATCGGTTAATGCGCTACAAATTATCCGATGCAAAATCGGCAAGACGAGAACGTTCGCCGCGGCGTAAAGTGATATGCGCACTGTTTTCCCAGCTCTTAAAGCGGTCCACCACGTAAGTCAGTCCTGAGCTGGTGGCTGTTAAGTAAGGAGTGTCTATTTGTGCAAGATTGCCTATGCAAATGATTTTTGTTCCTGGGCCGGCACGGGTAATCAGGGTTTTCATTTGTTTGGGCGTCAGGTTTTGCGCCTCATCAATAATTAAATAACGATTTAAAAAAGTCCGGCCACGCATAAAATTGAGTGAACGAATTTTGACGCGGTTCATCAACATATTATGAGATGCGCCCTGTTCCCATTCATTATTGCCGGAACGGCTGCCAAGCAGTTCCAGGTTATCCATTAACGCGCCCATCCAAGGAGCCATTTTTTCCTCTTCGGTTCCAGGTAAAAAGCCTATATCCTGACCAACGGGTACGGTTTCTCTGGTCATGATAATTTCCTGAAATGCCTTGCGCTCCATGGTTAATGATAATCCGGCGGCAAGCGCCAGCAAGGTTTTTCCTGTCCCGGCAGAGCCTAGTAGCGTCACGAAATCAATATTGGGGTCTACCAAGGCATTTAAAGCAAAATTTTGCTCTCGATTTTTAGCAACCACGCCCCAGACACTATGATGCTTGTTACGGAAATCGCTGGCTAGCTGAATTACGGCGCTTTCACCGTCGCAGGATTTAACAATTGCCTCAAATCCTGAGTCATCATCCATGAACAAAAACTGATTAGGAAACCATTCCGAGACTTGCGGACCGTGAATTTTATAAAAAGTATGGTTATTTTCCTGCCAGGATTCCATTTTGCCGCCATGCACTTCCCAGAAGTCTGACTCCAGAAGGGTTGAGCCGCTATACAGCAGGTCTACGTCTTCTATGGTTTGATCGTTATGATAATCTTCGGCAACAATTTGCAAGGCGGCTGCCTTAATACGCATATTGATATCTTTAGAAACCAGTATGACGTTGACCCCTGGAAACTCTTTGCCCAAGGCCAGAACGATGCTTAGAATCGAATTATCCGCTATTTGGCCGGGAAGATTATCCGGAAGCAGATGGGATAACTGGCGGGTTTGGAAGTAAAGCCGGCCGGATAATTCGGAATCCAAATTAGTGCCGATTTCAATTTTGGATAAGGGCAGTCCGTCATTAATGGATTTCTGATCGGCATCTCTGATCAATTCATCCAGAAAGCGGCTAACCTGACGAACATTTCGCGACACGTCAGACAAACCTTTTTTGGCATGATCTAATTCTTCCAACACAACCATAGGAATAAAAACATTGTGTTCTTGAAAACGAAAAATAGAAGTGGGGTCGTGCATTAATACATTGGTGTCTAGTACAAACAGTTTTTTTGCCGATAGAAAGAATATTCATATTTTCCTTATGTTCTTCATAGAATGAATTTTTGTTATTTCCAATTTCTAATGTTGTTGAATTTTTTCAATATCAAGCGCTTTCCCCCCATCAGCAAACTGAATCAAAATCTTTAATCTTTGCCTTCCTGGTAAACCCGTTTTACAAAAGGTTTTTACCACAAGTTGGAAATTACCATTTTTTGACTACAATCTGCAAATTATTCAGACAAGCCCTTGCAAGCTCAATAACTTACGTAGTCGATTTGCGCCATAACAAATCCGTAATGATGGCGCTTATAATCTTTAAACGGATTTTAAGGTTTTTTCTAAGACAATTCAGAAAAATTAATTGGGATGTTTTTGGTTAATGGGAAAAACTCTATATGGATAGGAACATCCATTTGGAAAGCAAATAAATTAGATTTACTTAAGGAAGATTTAAATCAAAATAGCACTAAAAAT
>Ga0181508_1212012_pt1 | contig 16804 bp, 19 predicted proteins | sample PEATcosm2014_Bin_15_FD_135916 | JGI IMG/M metagenome (GOLD analysis project Ga0181508, IMG submission 135916) | Metatranscriptome of peatland microbial communities from MTU Mesocosm Facility, Houghton, MI, USA - PEATcosm2014_Bin10_10_metaT... | ecosystem: Environmental > Terrestrial > Soil >... | reverse complement strand
CCATGTGGTTTAAAAATCTTGCCGTTTATCGATTTACTGAAGCCTTTACAATATCTGCAGATGTTTTGGAGCAAAAGTTATTGCAACATGTTTTTCGGCCTTGTGGTAGCCATGACGAATTCAGTTTAGGCTGGACCTCACCTTTGGGTAAAACCTCTGAAACTTTGATTCATGCCGGCAACGGCTTTTTGATGTGTTGTGTTAAAAAGCAGGAAAAAGTGATTCCAAGTTCTGTCATTAACGAAATGTTGCAGGAAAGAATTACGGAAATTGAGGATAAGGAAGCCAGAAAACTGCCTCAAAAAGAACGCACTCGCATCAAAGATGAATTGATTTTTGAGCTGCTTCCTAAAGCATTCGTTTTTTCAAGAAAAACTTATGCCTATATCGATAGTCAAAATGGTTGGATTATTGTAGATGCAGCCTCAGCCAAAAAAGCCGAAGATCTGCTAAGTTTATTACGTAAATGTTTGGGGTCCTTACCGGTTACTCCGATTTCCGCCACCCTTAAGCCCGCATTGGTGATGACGGATTGGTTGCTGAACAACACTGCGCCCAAAGACATTTTGATAGAAGATGAATGCGAATTACGATCACAGGAAGAAGATGCGGCCATTATCCGCTGTAAAAGACATGATTTGGCGTTGCCTGAAATAAAGAATCATTTGGATAGTGGTAAACAGGTCATAAAATTGGCTATGAGCTGGGCTGATAGAATGTCTTTTGTGCTGGATGAGCAGTTGTCAGTAAAAAGGCTGAAATTTCTTGATCTTATTCAGGAACAGGCCTCTGAAATTGAAGCATTTGATGAAGTTGAACAATTCGATGCCGATTTTGCGATTATGACTGCCGAAATAGCCAATTTTCTACCTAGATTGCTTGAAATATTTAGCTCTGAAAGTGAGACCAAATGAAATTAAAAGTTTTATTCTGCCTATTGTTGATTTTTTCCAGTACCGTTTCGGCATTATATCTGGCCCCGCCTGATAAACCAGGCGACAATTTGATAGGCGCTCCGCCTTATGAGGCCAAATATGTGCCTGCCAGAGACGAAGATACCTTAATTGACATTGCTGTAGACTATAAATTAGGTCAGGATGAAATTGTGCTGGCAAATCCTACAGTTGATCGCTGGTTACCTAGAGGCGGCACTAAAGTCAGAATACCGAACAGCTTTATATTACCGGATGCGCCTCGTCAGGGTCTGGTGATTAATTTACCCGAAATGCGGATTTATTATTTTACCGACCACGGTAGTATCCTGACCTATGCTATCGGCATAGGCAGAGAGGACGACTGGAGAACGCCGCTTGGGAAGACTAAAATTGCCGGTAAAACCGAAAATCCTTCCTGGACGCCACCGCCATCCATAATTGCCGAACATTTGGCTGATGGCGATCAGTTAAAACCTTTCTATCCACCCGGCCCGGACAATCCATTGGGATTATTTGCTTTCCGCTTGGGTTTGCCAGGCTATATGATTCATAGCACTAATGTGGTTAATGGCGTCGGCATGCGGGTTAGTCACGGTTGTATTCGTATGTACCCTACTGATATTGAGCAATTTTTTCCACAGGTTAAAGTTGGAACTCAGGTGAATATTGTCAATCAACCCATTAAAGTGGGTTGGTATCACGATACTTTATATCTGGAAGCTTATCCGCAGATGGAAGAATACCCAGCCACATTTGAACAGCGTTTGCATGTTGCGCTGGATTTAATTGAACGGGCTAATAGTGGAAAAATGCCGGTTATTAAAGGTTCTATTTTAAAAGCGGCCTTGGAAAAATCTTCCGGGATTCCGATTGCGCTTTATGAACGCCCTGTTAACACCGCTCCGGCCCCAGCTCAATAATTTTATTGCCGGCAAATAAAAAGCCCGTGTAATCAAAATTACACGGGCTTTTTAAATCAACAAAACAGCGGTTAAGCTTATTTGTGTTGAGATTTTTTGAACATGCGATCCAATTTGCTATTGGTATCTTGAGCATATTGAGCTGCACGGTTAGCAGCAGCTTCAGCAGCAGCTGCTTTTGAAGATGCTTCAGCAGCAGAAGCTTTTGCAGAAGCAGCGTCAGCAGCAACTGATTGAACTTTGCTTTCTAAAGTACTAACTCTGCCTTCTAATGCTTCCAGGTCAGAAGTGCTTGCGCAACCTGTAGCTAAAGCAGCAACTGCAACAACTGCTGATAATTTAACAAATTTCATCATGGTTTTCCCCTTGATTGTGGTTTCAAAAAATTAAAATGAAAAAACGTTGGCAATTGTCCAACATTTTATTGGTTTTTTCCAACATTATTTCACTGTTACAAGTGTCCCTTTTTCTATCCAATGACTTAATTGATCAACTTGATCGTTAGTCAGAGCGATACATCCATGCGTCCAATTCATGGATCTGTGAATAGACAAGTTGGCGCTTCCTAAACCGTGGATACCAATTTGCCCACCCAAATCGGTGCTTTGCGGTGGAATTTGTCCAAAGAAATGAGCTTTGGCAATTGACTCATAAGTTTCCAAATCAATATAACCTTTTTTTAAAGCAATATCGGCATGTTCAACATTAGGATAGGTTAAACCGAAAAATTTATGGAATGAACTATTGGTATTGATCCATCCAATTCTAAAATTACCGAGCGGAGTGATATCGTCTCCCCGATGAATTTTTTCTCCGGCACCGTTGCGGCCTATAGCGATATTATCCAGCACCACTAAAGTTTTATCACCTTTCTTGACTTCTATACTTAATTTTTGGGTATCTACCAAAATCCAAATATCAGAATCAGCGAAACTGATGTTAGGCAAAATGAAAAAGCAAATCAACCAGACAATCAATAATTTTTTTCGAAACATAAACAAACTATAATAAGAAACTTGGTGTATTTAAAATCTTTCAATTGTCGCACTTAGGGTAACACATGCAGATCATAACCTATAACACTTCGCCCTTCGATGATCAAAAATTGGGCACATCAGGTTTACGAAAAAAAGTTAGAGTTTTTAAACAAGCCCACTATTTGGAGAATTTTGTTCAGTCCATATTCAATAGTTTAGATGATTTTCAGGGGAAATCCCTAGTTTTGGGGGGGGATGGCCGATATTTTAACAGACAGGCTATCCAAATTATCATCAAAATAGCTGCAGCTAATGGTATTGGCGAATTGATTATAGGCCAAGGCGGGCTTTTATCTACGCCGGCAGCTTCCAACATTATCCGGAAATATCAGGCATTCGGCGGCGTCGTGTTGTCGGCAAGCCATAACCCAGGCGGGCCGGAGGAAGATTTTGGCATTAAATATAATGCCGGAAATGGCGGACCGGCGCCGGAAAAATTAACGGATGCGATTTATGAAAACACTAAAACGATTAGTCATTACCTAATTGCAGAATTCGATGATATTAATTTGGACGTCATCGGCGAACAACAAATTGAAAATTTAAAAATACGAGTTATTGATTCGGTGGCGGATTATGCTGAATTAATGGTAAAAATATTTGATTTCGACTTAATCAAACAAAGTATTGCAAATGGTTTGATCACATTAAGTTTTGACGCCATGCACGCCATTACCGGCCCTTATGCCAGAAAAATCTTTGAAGATATGTTAGGCGCGGCGCCCGGTTCGGTTTTCAATGCTATACCTCTGGAAGATTTTGGAGGCGGGCATCCTGACCCTAATATGGTGCATGCTCATGAATTGACGGAAATTATGTTTGGCCCCAACCCTCCAACTTTGGGAGCGGCGTCAGACGGCGATGGCGACCGGAATATGGTTATGGGCGCCAATATTTTTGTGACTCCTAGTGATAGTTTGGCAATTATGGCTGCAAACGCTAAATTGATTCCGGCTTATAACAAAGGCATTAGCGGCGTAGCGCGTTCCATGCCGACCAGTCAAGCGGTTGACAGGGTGGCAAGCAGCCTGAATTTGAATTGTTACGAAACACCTACCGGCTGGAAGTTCTTTGGTAATTTACTGGATGCAGACAAGATTACCTTGTGCGGTGAAGAAAGTTTTGGCGCGGGTTCAAACCATGTCAGAGAAAAAGATGGTTTGTGGGCAGTGTTGTTCTGGTTAAACCTGATTGCCCGAAAACGCCAATCCATTGCCGAGATTGTTCATGAGCACTGGCAAAAATTTGGCCGCGACATTTATAGCCGGCACGATTACGAAGCAGTGGATTCCGGCATTGCAAATAATATTTTTGTCCACTTGCGCAGTCAGCTTGAAACTCTGCCGGGTAAAAGCTGGGATGAGTTTACCGTAAAATATGCCGATGAGTTTAGTTATGTCGATCCAATTGATCATAGTGTTAGTAATCATCAGGGTATACGTATTGGTTTTGTTGATGGCTCCAGAATTGTCTTCAGACTGTCCGGTACTGGAACAGTGGGCGCCACAGTTAGGATTTATCTGGAAAAATACCAGCGTGACAGTGCTAAGCAAAATGAAGACGCACAAATTGCTTTAGCTAAATTGATTGATATTGCCGAGCAGCTAAGTCAGCTTAAAGACGTGACCGGCCGCACCGCTCCGACTGTGATTACCTGATATTTTTGTGAAGTCAGCTCTTTGCGTTATAAAGAGCTGACTTTTAATGCAACTATTCTGCGTGGAATAGGCTGAAATAAAAGCTGTGAAAGAATTTTGATTTTATTGCGTAGATGAGTTAAGCGGCAGCGAAACCCATCTTTTTAGATCATTTCAGTTAACTGCTTGGCAGATCAAGTGTGGCTTTTTCTTTTTGGATTAGCCAATCCAAAATCAAGGCATAACTGGTTGCCAGTAATGTTGGGCCAATAAATACCCCAATAAATCCAAAAGCCAGCAAGCCGCCAAAAATACCGAATACGATTAATATAAAGGGTAGCTCCACTTCACGGCTAATCAAAATAGGCCGCAGCCAGTTATCAATTGTTCCGACGAAAAGTGAAAACCAAACCGCAATGAAAATTGCCCAGCCATTTTCACCGATCAGAAAAAACCAAATGCTGATTGGTAACCACAATAATGTGCCGGCATTTGGGATAATCATTAAAAAGAAAGAGATCACTCCCAGGATAAAAGCATAGGGAACACCTGCAATCATCAGGCCCATTATAGAAGCTAAAGCCTGTACCAGGGCAGTACCGAGAATGCCATAAACCACAGCGCGTAAGCTGGAGCGTATGATGTTCAGAATTCGCTGGGTTTGTTCGCCCGCCAATCGTTGGATGGCAAGCACTAAATGTTGGGAGACATCTTCACCGTCTCGATAAAAAAAGTACAATACCAGAAGACTAAGGCCCATATGCACCAAACCTCCTGCCAAATCCAGACTTTGATTTAATACCCAACTACTGGCGCTGAGTGCATATTGGCGGCCCAGACTTACAAAGCGGCTGGAGTCTTCTCCAAATTTTTGCCAGGTTTGGCTGGCGTAATTACCAATTATCGGCAGTTTTTGTAGCCAATCGGGTGGAGCCGGCCAGTTGTGGGCGGATTGATTGAACCATTGTAATAGATGATTGATATCATCGCTAAAGCTGAGGGTTGCAGCAACAAACGGAGCTAACAGCACAATGCTCATGGGAATGACCATACAGCTTGCCGCCCAATCCGGACTTAAATTTAAACTGCGAAGTTTTGCATATAGCGGCCAGGTCACATAGCAAAGTATGGCTGCCCACAACAGATCGAATATAAATGGCTGTAAGACTTGATAGCAAGTCGACAATAAAATCAAAAGTGCAGCAAGGCTGGCTAATTTTTCTAAACTTAAACCTGAAGTAAACATATTGGTAGTCAACATTACTGAACTAAATTAAAGACTTTGAGTTAATTGTAAATGGTTGGTTACAATAAGCCTTAAACTTATACATAGTAAGCTATTAAATATGACTTTAATATGACGATGAACGAATTAATCCGGATTTGGAGATATCATGGCAATTTTATTTGAATGCAATGATTCAAGTGTTTCAATATGTCTATAATTATCAAAACTTTAAATTCAGATTGAAGGACTCTTTAAAAATTGTACTCTGTGAGTGCGAACGGATAATTTTTAAATGTTCCTTTTTAAACAAATTTTAAGATTATGACTTTGATACGATGAACGTGGACAAGACTTTTATACCTTTGAACATTGCAGTACTGACAGTTTCTGATTCCAGAAATGAAATTAATGATATTTCCGGACAAACTTTAGTGCAGGGTTTAACACTGGCCGGCCATATACTTTATGAAAAGGAAATTGTTCCGGATAACATTTATCAGATTCGCGCTATAGTTAGTGAATGGATTGCAAACCCGGAAGTTAATGCGATTATTTCTACAGGTGGAACAGGTGTGACAGGAAGAGACGGTACGCCGGAAGCGGTTCTGCCCTTATTGGACAAGCAGCTGGAAGGTTTTGGTGAGATCTTTAGAATGATTTCATATCAGGAAATTAAAAGTTCGACCATACAATCCAGAGCAATTGCAGGTGTCGCTAATGCTTGCTACGTTTTTTGTCTGCCTGGGTCTGCCAATGCCTGTCTAACTGCATGGGAGAATATTATCAAGGATCAGCTTGATCATAGAACCAGACCGTGTAATTTGGTGCAATTAATGCCGCGGCTGCTGGAGAAATAATGCGGCCGCCATTTTTATTGATAGCCGCCATTGCCGGTTTTACGGCTGTGGCAATGGGGGCTTTTGGCGCCCACGCTTTAAAGTCTGTTCTTTCCGAGCATAATATTGAGGTTTATAAAACTGCGGTAAACTATCATATGTGGCATGCTTTGGCGTTAGGCCTGATTGCATTGATGCCTTCAACCAGATTGCTGAGAATTGCAGGCTGGTTATTTTTATCCGGAATAGTTTTGTTTTCAGGAAGTCTTTATTTGCTAGCGATATTAAACATTAGCTGGTTAGGTATGGTAACACCGTTCGGCGGAATTGCCTTTTTAATGGCATGGGGTCTAATAGCCTATGCTGCTTCGCAAAAAAACCAGGGGTAAACTTATGGATAAAGCGCCAATTAGACCGTCCAGTACGGTGACACCTTCATCCAGACCGACGGGCAAAAATCTTCGCGATGGCTTGGAGAATGAAGAAAAAATGCCTACTGTTGTTGAAGAAGACGGTTTAGTCAAAACATTGCATAGTGTCATTCATATTGCTGTAAGATTTTTGGCAATATTAATGACATTGGTGATTTTATGGTCAGTGGCGGATGTGGTTTTTGTTATCTATAAACGCGTTATCGCTTCACCCTATTTTCTAATGAATGTTTCGGACATACTGGCTATTTTCGGCTCGTTTATGACTGTGCTGATTGCGATAGAAATTTTTATCAATATTACCTTATATATAAAAAGAGACGTTTTACCTATTAAATTGGTTATTGCCACAGCGTTAATGGCGATATCCAGAAAAGTGATTATGCTGGATTTCAAAGATATAGATCCTGCTTATATTTTTGCTATTGCCGCAGTAGTGGTAGCATTGGGCATGACTTACTGGCTGATTACATACAAACCTCAACCTATTAAAAAAGAAGAGCGATAACCAATGCGTGAAGCCAACTCGCAAACTGTATACCTGAAAGACTATCAACCTCCGGAATATCTGGTCGATTTTGTCGAGCTGGATTTTAATCTGGACGAACAGGCAACTGTGGTGCGGTCCAGTTTGAGTGTGCGCCGTAATCCACAATCTGCCGATGACGGTGTTTCTTTAAGTCTTCAGGGTGAAGAGCTGGAATTGATTTCCATTAAGCTGGATAACGAGCTATTGGATGTCACTGCTTACGAGTTAAGCAATGAATCCATGAAAATTCATGCTGTTCCTCAAACCAGGCCGTTTGTCATCACCATTGAAAATCGTATTAACCCGCAAGCTAATACGGCGCTGGAAGGTTTGTATTTATCCAGCAGCATGCTCTGTACGCAATGCGAGGCCCAAGGATTTAGAAAAATCACCTGGTTTCCTGATCGCCCGGATGTCATGAGCCGGTTTAAAACCACGCTGACGGCAGACAAAACCAAATATCCGGTACTGTTATCAAACGGCAATAAAATTGCCGCAGGTGAATTAGAAAATAATCGGCATTGGGTTTGTTGGGAAGATCCGTTTGCTAAACCTTGCTATCTTTTCGCGTTGGTTGCAGGCCAACTGGAATATGTATCGGATAGTTTCAACACTAAAAGCGGCCGCAAAATCAGTTTAAAAATCTTTGTCGAGCAGCATAATATCGATAAATGCACGCATGCCATGCACTCATTGAAGAACGCCATGAGCTGGGATGAGGAAAAATATGGTCTTGAGTATGATCTTGATCTATACATGATCGTTGCTGTCGATCATTTCAATATGGGAGCAATGGAAAATAAGGGACTAAATATATTTAATACTAAATTCGTTTTAGCCAGACCGGATACAGCGACTGATAGCGACTATGAACATATAGAAGCGGTAATAGCCCATGAGTATTTCCATAATTGGACAGGCAATCGGGTAACTTGCCGAGATTGGTTTCAATTAAGTTTAAAGGAAGGCTTCACGGTTTTTCGTGATCAGGAATTTAGTGCCGACCAAACTTCCAGAGCAGTTAAGCGTATTGAAAACGTTAATGCCCTAAGAACTCGTCAGTTTGTAGAGGATGCAGGGCCTTTGGCCCACCCGGTCCGCCCTGAGGCTTATATTGAAATCAATAACTTTTATACTTTAACGGTTTATGAGAAAGGCGCCGAAGTCGTTAGAATGCTTTATACCCTACTGGGTGCAGAGGGTTTTCGTAAAGGTTGCGATTTGTATTTTGCCAGACACGATGGACAAGCGGTTACCTGTGAAGATTTTGTCGCGGCAATGGAAGATGCTAATAACGCCGAGTTTACCCAATTCAGATTATGGTATTCACAAGCCGGCACACCTGTTATAAACGTCAGCCAGCGCTACGATGTTCAAACTCGGCAATTGCATTTAACCATTCGGCAAAGTTGTCCGCCAAGCCCAAATCAGTCTGTCAAATTACCATTTCACATTCCGGTAAAAATGGGTTTGCTAAAGGATGACGGTAGCGCTGCAAATTTTGTATTTAACAAGCAAAATTATCAGGAAATTACCTTAAGTCTTATTGAAGCCGAACAAACTTTTACTTTTGATGATTTAGATAAACAGCCGGTGCTATCTATTCTTAGAGCGTTTTCAGCACCGGTAATCTTGAAAATTGAACGTAGCCTGGAAGAATTGGCTTTTTTGCTGAGTTACGATAGCGATACTTTTAATCGCTGGGAAGCCGGCCAACAATTAGCTGTTCAGGTTATTTTTAGCCTGATTGAGGATTTGCAAAACAAGCGTAGCTTAAAACTTAATCCGATCATGGTAGAAGCTTATCGGCATGTCTTGGTGAAAGAGCAGGAGGATTTATCCTATCAGGCTGTTTTGTTAGGCATACCGGAAGAAAATTATCTGGCTGTGCAAATGTTGGAAGTGGATGTTGACGCCATCCATAAAGTACGCGAGTTTGTCAGAAAGTCTCTGGCCCAACAGCTGGAAGCCGAATTTACCAAACTGTATTTAAAGCATAATCGTGATGAATCCGGACATTTTGACGCCGATGCGGTTGGTAGGCGCAGGTTGAAAAATATTTGTCTGAATTATTTGATTACCTTGGAGTCGCCATCAATTTATCAGTTGGCGGAGCACCAGTTCTATAGCGCTGAAAACATGACGGATCAAATTGCCGCACTTTCAGTTATCGTCAATAGTTCTCATCCTGCTAAGGCCAGAAGCCTGGATAGTTTTTATCATCAATGGCGGAAAGACGCCTTAGTGATAGACAAATGGTTTGCTTTACAAGCTACCAGCATCATGCCAAATACCTTTGACGTCGTAAAAGAGTTATTGCATCATCCCGCGTTTGACATGAAAACACCTAACCGGGTAAGAGCCTTGATTGGGGCGTTTAGTCAATCCAATGCCGTATTTTTTCATGCTAAAAATGGTGAGGGATACCGTTTTTTGACTGACCAGGTTTTAGCTTTAAATAAGCTAAATCCGCAAATTGCTTCACGTTTGGTGACCCCTCTGGCGCAATGGCGACGATATGACGCAGGGCGGCAATACTTGATGAGACAGCAATTACAGCGTATTGTGTCAACCGAACATCTTTCCAGGGATGTCTATGAAATTGCCAGCAAGAGTTTGGAGTAATTGTAACAATAACGTAAACTAGCACATATTCAATTCACAGATTTATTCATGAAACCTAGAACTGCTCAAGTAGAGCGAAATACTAAAGAAACCCGGATTAAAATCGATATCAATATTGATGGTAATGGCGCATCCAGTTTTTCTACAGATATTCCGTTTCTTGATCATATGCTGGACCAGGTTGCCAGGCATGGTTTAATCGATATGGAAATTAGCTGTGAGGGTGATCTGAAAATTGATGCACACCATAGTGTTGAAGATATCGGCATAACTTTGGGTCAGGCATTTGCACAGGCGTTGGGTGATAAAAATGGTATTTATCGGTATGGGCATGCTTATGTGCCGCTTGATGAGTCATTGTCCAGAGTAGTGGTGGATTTTTCCGGCAGACCGGGTCTGTATTATCAGGTTGAATTTACAAGAGCCATGATAGGCAATTTTGATGTCGATTTGTTTCATGAGTTTTTTCAGGGCTTTGTCAATCATGCCGGTGTAACGTTGCATATTGATAACCTGAAAGGCGGAAACTCACATCATATCGCCGAAACCATTTTTAAAGCTTTTGGCCGTGCTATACGCATGGCTATAAGCTTCGACAGCCGTATGGCTGGCGTTATTCCCTCCACGAAAGGTCTCCTTTAATTTCACACTTCCTATCATAAACTCTTGAATTGATACTTTAGCTTTATGTCATCAATTGCCGTTATCGATTACGGAATGGGTAATCTACATTCCATTGCCAAAGCATTGCAACATGCAGATGCCAATGCCAAAGTACAAATTACTGCTGACAGTCATGTCATTAAATCTGCTGATAGAGTGGTTTTTCCAGGTGTCGGGGCAATACGCGATTGCATGCAGGCCTTAAATAAGACCGGCTTGGCGGAGGTGATCAAACATGTATCGAATACCAAACCATTTCTGGGTATTTGTTTAGGTATGCAGGCATTACTTAGCGATAGCGAGGAAGGCGGTAAAACTCAGTGTCTGGATATATTTAATGGTCATGTTAGGCGTTTTGCCGACGATATGCAGGATGAAAACGGTAATCGACTGAAAATTCCGCATATGGGTTGGAACCAGGTAGTGCAGAAGGAACATGCGCTTTGGTCCAATATCCCGCAAGACAGTCGTTTTTATTTTGTGCATAGTTATTATGCTATTCCAGATAATGCCAATGAAAGTATCGCAGACTGTTATTATACAGAACCGTTCTGCTGCGCCTTGGCTAGGGACAATATTTTTGCAGTGCAATTTCATCCTGAAAAAAGCCAAACTGCAGGTTTGCAGTTGTTAAAAAATTTTTTAAGTTGGGATGGCTCTGTTTAATGGATGAAATGCCTACAATAATTGATTTGATATTGCGATTAACCGTTGAGATTTAGATATGTTGCTGATACCTGCAATTGATTTGAAAGAAGGAAAATGTGTACGCCTACGTCAGGGCCGAATGGAAGATAACACCGTTTTTTCCGAAGACCCCTTAGCGGTTGCCCAACGATGGGTGGACGCCGGCGCCAGGCGCTTGCATCTGGTAGACCTGGATGGCGCATTTGCCGGTAAACCAAAAAATGCTGAAGTCATTCATGCTATTGTTGATGCGTTTCCGGATATACCGGTACAAATTGGCGGCGGCATTCGTGATGAAGATACCATACAGGCATATTTGGAAGCAGGCGTGCAATATGTGATTATCGGCACCAAAGCCGTGAGCGAACCGCATTTTGTCCGTGATGTCTCCATAGAGTTTCCCGGCCACATTATTATCGGTTTGGATGCCAGAGACGGTAAGGTCGCCATAGACGGCTGGTCTAAATTATCCAGACACGATGTGATCGATCTGGCTAAAAAGTTTGAAGCCAACGGTGTATCCGCCATCATCTACACAGACATTTCTCGCGATGGCATGATGCAAGGTCTTAATGTGGAGGCAACTGCCAACTTGGCAAGAGCCGTGCATATTCCTATTATTGCCTCTGGCGGTATTACTAACCTGGATGACATTAAAGCCTTGGGTGAAGTAGCGCATGAAGGCATCATCGGCGCGATTACCGGCAGAGCTATTTATGAAGGCACCCTGGATTTTGCGGAAGGGGAAAAACTGGCAGAATCGTTTGGTTAATTAGTTTGATATACCCATTTGAGTTGTGAATTGTAAATCATGAGTCTGGCTAAACGTATTATTCCTTGTCTGGACGTTGATAACGGCAGGGTGGTTAAAGGCGTTAAATTTGTCGATATCCGCGATGCCGGAGATCCTGTAGAGATTGCCCGCCGTTATGACAGAGAAGGTGCGGACGAAATCACCTTTCTGGATATTACCGCCACGCATGATAATCGCGATACCATAGTTCACGTTGTTGAACAGGTGGCCAGTGAAGTATTCATACCTTTAACAGTAGGCGGCGGAATTCGCACTTTGGATGATATCAGACGCATGCTTAATGCCGGTGCAGATAAAGTTGGTATTAACAGCGCAGCAGTATTTAATCCTGAATTTGTCCGGGAAGCTGCTGAAAAATTTGGCTCGCAATGCATAGTGGTGGCCATAGACGCTAAGAAGGTCAGCGAGGAAAATCAGCCGGATCGTTGGGAAATTTTTACCCACGGCGGGCGAAAACCCACCGGCATCAATGCGGTTGAATGGGCTGTCAAAATGACCGAATATGGCGCCGGGGAAATACTGTTAACCAGCATGGACAGAGACGGCACAAAATCCGGTTTTGATTTGGCTTTAACCAAAGCTGTCAGCGATGCCATAACCATCCCGGTTATTGCTTCCGGCGGAGTAGGTAATTTGGATCATCTGGTTGATGGCGTGCTTTTGGGTAAGGCGGATGCAGTATTGGCCGCCAGTATTTTCCACTTTGCCGAATACAGCATAGAGCAAGCTAAACAACACATGCGGGCGAAGGGTATAGAGGTTCGATTATGAGTGACGCCTGGCTGGAAGAAATCCAATGGACGGAAGACGGCCTGCTTCCGGTTATTGCCCAGCAGTATGATACCGGCAGAGTGATGATGTTTGCCTGGATGAACCGGGAGTCTTTAGCTTTAACCGTTTCAGAAGGATATGCGGTTTACTGGTCCCGTTCCAGACAACGCCTGTGGCGCAAAGGCGAAGAATCCGGCCACAAGCAAAAAGTCATTGATATTCAATTAGATTGCGATGCCGATGTCATTTTGCTTAAAATAGACCAACAAGGCGGCATAGCCTGTCATACAGGCAGGGGAAGCTGCTTTTACCGCAGTCTGGAAAATCAGCAATGGACTAACAAGGAACCAGTTTTAAAAGATCCGCAAGAAATCTATCAGTAAGCCGGTATAGCTCAGCAGGTAGAGCAGCGCACTCGTAACGCGAAGGTCGTAGGTTCGATTCCTATTACCGGCACCATGTATTATCATTTTAAATCATAGGCTTGCGAAGCATTCGTTCTAGCGTAATAACTATGCAGAATTGAGGTGCTGGGTAAATTTTGTATAATAAATCCAACTTAGAAAGATTTTGGTAGATATTTATGGGGAAGTTTTATAAAAGTCACCAGATCAGATTTATAATGCTTTGAGTAAATATCGAGTTACAGTCAAAGCAGCGGTTCTTATTGTCAAAATTCAACTTTTGTCAGCAATAACAAAGGTAAGGATATCCAGACCGTACAGAACGCTTTTAAAGAAGTAGCCAAACGGCTGATGGAACTTGGCCTAAATCTAGTGACTCAAAACCGGACGCATTGACACAAGTGGAGTGGAATCGGTTTTTGATGGCGGTTAGTCATGACGATAATATCACTGATTAAGTTTTCGCTTTTCCATCTTACCTCGTTATAATCAACTGCGGTATCTTTAACCATCAATATTTGATTTAAGGAAACATCATGCAAGTTGCTGTCAACCTACCTAATGATTTTGTGGCTTTCCAGTCAGTAGCCGAAATAGAGAAGGAAATTCGTTTGAGTTATTCCCTATGGTTGTTTAAAAATGCTCGAGTCACACTTGCAAAAGCTGCCGAGCTTGCTGGAATGGACATTTATGACTTTATGTCGGCCTGCAAACAAAATGATGTGCTAGTCATTGACATCAGCAAGGAAGAATTGCTTGAAGAATTGGCTGGAATGCGTACGGCATGATTCTTGTTGCCGACTCTTCCGCACTCATCGCATTATCGGTATGCAATAGTTTGGATTTGTTAGAGCTGTTATTTGGCTCCGTCTTTGTGCCTGAAACAGTCTATCTTGAAATTACGCGACCAAATAAAAAGGAAGCCCAAGCTCTGAAAAGCTTTTTACAGGGCAAGGTTCGCCAAGTCGATTTGCAAAGTTATGTGTTTTTGGATGCTTTTGCTGATGCAGGTGAAACGGAAGCGATGTTGCTATATAAACAAATTTCAGCTGATAAATTGTTGATTGATGATCAACGCGGACGCAAAGTGGCTAAGATTAATCAGATCAGCACTATTGGTTCTTTGGGTGTTCTACTGACGGCCAAGGAAAAAGGCTATGTCGAGAAGGTTTCACCATTACTGCGACAAATTGAAAAATCAGATATTTATTTAAGCTCACAGTTGATAGATATGGTTTTGGAATTAGCTGGGGAGTCTTAAAAAGTGGAAATATATGACAGACTATCCATTAGGCACGTAATAATCCGATAAATATAGGTGTAAAATACAGGGTAGGATGGTCAATTCTTGTAAACTTGCCAGTTTAGAAGAATTATCATTTCTAAACCCCTTGAAAAAGTATATTAAATGCGCTCTAATTCCGCTCATAATGGAAAAACAGAGCTCACAATATACTAATTTACCTCTTTCAGGCTTGGGAAAATTATCCAGATCCCAGCTTGCGACTTTGCTACGCGAATCGACTGGCGCTTTTTCACCGGAAATAGCCGCTAAAGTGCTTTCTCTCTCCCGTCCTGAAGCCGCAAAATTGTTATCGCGTTGGGCTGCCCAGGGTTGGGTGCAACGTGTAAAGCGTGGTCTCTATGTTCCAGTTCCCCTGGAAAGCGAACGTGCCGACAGTGCCCCGGAAGACTCATGGGTCATTGCCGAAGCGGCATTCTCTCCCTGTTATATCTCCGGGTGGAGCGCCGCCGGGCATTGGAGGCTTACCGAACAAGTTTTTCACACCGTTCAGGTATCAACAACGCAACGTCCTCATGATCGAGAACCCATCATAGGTGGTCTTAGTTTTAAGCTGCGTACCGTAAATAAAAAGGCTTTCTTTGGATTGAAGACCGTCTGGCGCGGGCGTTGCCGTGTAAAGGTCAGCGATCCATCCCGGACCATTATCGACTTGATGTCCGATCCGTCTCTGGGTGGAGGCATTCGCTCGTGTGTAGACATGTTGCAAAACTATCTGACCTCAGCGGAATATCGCAATATTAAACTATTACTAAACCATGCTGGTGTGTTGGGTGTAGGCTCGGTTTTTAAGCGGCTTGGCTTCCTGCTTGAGCGATATGCGCCCGAGGAACAAGAAGCTATCACGATTTCTGCGCAGTCACTTACGCAAGGTTACACAAACTTGGATCCGGCCTTACCAGCTAAAAATTACCTGAAGGCATGGCGGCTTTCATTACCTGAAGGATGGAATAAATAATGATTCCAAAGCAAGAATTGCCTGATCTGGCCACCGACTTTGGCTTGGCGCCGAATGTTGTGAGAAAGGCTACGCACTGGGCTGGATGCTGACCGCATTAGGTCAGCGAAAGGGTTTGTCACCCATTAGCCAGCTGGTTAGATTCAATTAATTTCTTTATTCTGTTTTACATTCTGTTTTACATGCTTGTTCGGAGACCGATAAAAGACTATATTAAGACCTGTTTCGAGTAGGCGGAGTTTCCATTATGCATTTTTCCTCGCAAGTTAAACCCATTAGTTATTTAAAGGCTAACGCCGCTGAGGTTTTGTTGCAATTAACGCAACAGCGTGAGCCGATAGTTATCACTCAAAATGGAGAGGCTAAGGCGGTTATTCAAGATGTTGCTTCTTATGAAGAAACCCAGGATACTTTGACCCTTTTAAAAATCCTGGCGATTGGCAACCAAGAAATTGAACAAGGTAAAGTCCAACCTGTTGCCGATGTTGTCGAGCGTCTTCGGGCAAAACGCTAGTTTGAGTAATGATCGAAAAACGTTTTGAAGTTTTGCTGACAAAGGGCGCGGAGCAAGATTTAGAGGCCATCTACGATTACATCGCCGAATTTGATTCTAAAGCTAATGCTAATTATGTGTTGGATGAGTTGATGGAAATCGTTGAAAATTTGGCTGTTTTTCCAGAACGCGGCTCTTACCCGAAAGAGCTAAGTACAGTGGGTATTCAAGAATACAGGCAAACTTTTTTTAAACCTTATCGGATCATTTATCGGATAAAAGCTCAGATTGTATATATTGTTCTCATTGCTGATGGTAGGCGGGATATGCAATCTTTACTTATTCGAAGACTGCTTAGCGCATAGTTGCCGCCTTTCCGTAATTGGGTAATATCCGGGTAATTCATATATACACAAATATGCACAAATAGACAAAGCAACGTGAAGGCTATTTGTTACAAGTTTAATTAATTCAGTAGGTTATGATTTAATTGCCGCACTCGTAACGCGAAGGTCGTAGGTTCGATTCCTATT
>Ga0181508_1116128_pt1 | contig 18288 bp, 12 predicted proteins | sample PEATcosm2014_Bin_15_FD_135916 | JGI IMG/M metagenome (GOLD analysis project Ga0181508, IMG submission 135916) | Metatranscriptome of peatland microbial communities from MTU Mesocosm Facility, Houghton, MI, USA - PEATcosm2014_Bin10_10_metaT... | ecosystem: Environmental > Terrestrial > Soil >... | reverse complement strand
TCTAAAAACCGTTTAACGTCGCCACCCTTGAAAACGCGACCATGCTGAGGCGCCATTATCTGTATATCCAGACTCCTCACCTTATCTATCCATACCCGTTTTGCCTGATTCGAAGGCATCCAGCGCTGATGAAAAAAGCGCATTTTATCGACATGGGTATCGAAGTTTTCAACAAACATAGGTGCGCCGGGCGCCTCCAATGCAGCCCCGACATCACCTGAAAACAATACCTTAGCAATAGGATCATAGATATGAAAATTGGCCGAGGAATGCAGATAATGCGCCGGAATAATTTTGAGTTCCAAACCTTCCAGATTAATCACCCCGCCATTATCCGGAATCGCTACATATTCGATGGAATCGCAACCATAATGCCGTAAAAAACCTTCCCATAACGCAGAAGCATGCAGCTTGGCCTTGGGTAAAGCCTGATCCCACAAACCTAAGGAAGAAATAATGTCAGGATCTTGATGAGAGGCGAATAAGTCGGTAATTTCTTCGACCGGCGCATAGTGCAAAACCGCCGCCAACATGGGTGCAAATAGTTCAATGCCGCCTGGATCTATCAACAAACAACGTCTTCCCGTTCTCACCAGATATTGATTGGTATCAATGATCTTATCCGCTTTATGAGGATCGCGGCCGAACATGATCCATTGATGCGAACCCTCGTAAATCTTGGTCATTTTCATAAATTCCGCCTCTATATCGCTCTGAGTCTATAACGCACTATTAATGATCAGGCTCAATGCACTCCGACAACGGTGCACTTTATCGTGAATAATTTGCGCCGCATGATCCACGCTTTCCGCCACGGCTTGTAGACTTTGCAAATATTCGCCGGCTTGCGAAGCTTCGATTCTGGAATTGGCGGCAATGACACGCGCAGCCCTAGCTGGATGCATCACCTCGCCAAGTTGATCCAGTAGCTCAACAACATGTCTTTCGAATTCCCGGCGACTGCTTTGTTTCCTGACTTGGGCTTGCAGCAATAGCGGGGTTAAAGAATCGGCATAAGCGGCGCCTCGCGCCGATATCGCCGCCTTTTCAAAATATTTGCAGGCTTCCGTGATCCTCTGTTCATTCACTGTCAGCCTATAGAGCTGTAAGGCATGCGCATTGATTTTATTTACCAAGGCTATGGTTTCCTTGGCCAGATCGTTGATAAAATCTGTAATCGGCTGAAAACCTTTAGCCTTTTCACCGGCTCTAAATGCTATCGCTTTGGCATTAGCCGCGGCCAGCGAAATTTCCTTCGCCACTTCCATCACTGCGCTTAATTCCGCGGCAATGGAAGCAACCGCTACAAATTGGGATTTGGTTTGGCTTTCATGCATACAGTCGGATCCTCATCGGCTAGCTCTCTGTAAAATTCAGCCTTAAGCATAGACGACAACTACCCATCCTGCTCGCTCAGATTATACTTAAAGCCAGGAAGCCAACAATGTTGAACCTAAACGCATCATTCCGAAATCAAAACGGAATATCATCATCAAAATCGTCATAAGAAGCGGGTCCAGGCGCGGATGAACCCGCTGGACCGCCGGTAGGAGCTGAAGGCTGTTTGTCATAGCTGCTGACCGGCGGCGCGTTATCGGAGTAATTGGCAGTGCCGCCGCTCCGACTGTCTAGCATATGCATCTCGTCGGCAATGATTTCGGTGGAGTATTGATCTACGCCATCCTTTTGCCATTTGTTGGTTCTGATTCGACCTTCAACATAAACCTGACTGCCTTTTTTCAGGTATTCCCCGGCAATTTTGGCCAAGCCGCGAAAAAACACCACTCGATGCCATTCGGTTTCCTCTTTGCGCTCGCCCGTGACTTTATCTTTCCAGCGTAAACTGGTAGCGAGGCGGATATTAGTTACTGCGTCGCCGTTAGTCATATACCGTGTTTCCGGATCGGCGCCTAGACGACCAATCAGCATAACTTTGTTCAGCATGGTTATCTCCGTTTCATTGTTGCTGTTAGCAGCTTAACTGCCATTGTTTTAAAAATTCAGTCAATTGGTCTTTATCGAGTTGCTGATTGTCTACCTTTAAATACGCGGCTTTTTCTTCAAAATGCAACCGCACTTCTTCAATGCCGGCAATGCTCAATAGGCGCCGGGAAAATTCCGCGCCTTGTTCGGGCTTGACCTCAGCCAGAGATAACAACAGGTTAGCCCAATAGCGCGGCGTGGACATAAATAAGGCTATCAGCAGCCAACTAAGCGCTATCGCCACGGAAAACACAAATACCGCCATTGCGCCGTATTCACCATACAACCAGCCCCCGCTGGCGCCACCCAAAAAAGCTCCCATAAATTGAGAACTGGAATAAATCCCCATCGCCGTGCCCTTTAAATCGCCGGGCGCGGTTTTGGAAATCAGGGACGGCAAGGTGGCCTCCAGCAAATTAAAACCACAGAAAAACAGCCATAAACAGGCGATTAAACCGATGAGTTGGCCGTAAAACAAGACAAAGCCGCAGTTAGCCAAGATCAGCATGGCTATGGCGCCCAGAAATACTTTTTTCATTTGCCGTTTTTTCTCGGCAAGAATCACGAACGGGATGATCGCCGCCATAGAGGTGACCAATACCGGTAAATACACCCGCCAATGCAAACCGCTCTCCAAGCCGGCGTCCCGCATTAGTAAAGGCACCACCACAAAACTGGACATAAGTATCAGATGCAGCGCGAAAATTCCATAGTTTAGCCGCAATAGATCGGCATTTTTTATTACAGAGCCCAGTTCGGACGGGATATATTCGGCATCCCTATGAGTGGATATTTTTTGTGGATTAGGCACGACGAATAAAATGACCAGTATCGCTAAAGCCGCCAGCAGGGCAATAATCCAAAATATGCCGCTAATGCCGAAATGATGGGCGATAATCGGTCCCACCGTGATCGCTACGCCGAAGGAAACGCCTATGCTGGCGCCAATGGTGGCCATCGCCTTGGTGCGATGCACCTCTTGAGTTAAATCGGCCAATAAGGCCATTACCGCCGCCGATATTGCTCCGCAACCCTGCAAGGCGCGTCCCAAAAGTACGCCATAAATATCTGTCGCCAATGCGGCAACCACACTGCCGACCACAAACAGGATTAAACCGATAACTATTATGCTTTTACGACTGATACGATCGGACAGTAAGCCGAAAGGAATTTGCAGCACCGCTTGAGTTAGGCCGTAAATCCCCATGGTCAAACCAACCAGCTTTGGCGTGGAACCGGGCATTTGCTCGGTGAACAACGACAATACCGGCAACAACATGAACAATCCCAACATTCTTAACGCATAAATGCCGGCCAAAGAAACGGTTGCCCGCTTTTCCATGGACGTCATTGGACTGGTAATATCCTGAACCTGTGTCAAAATCCAACTCCTCTTTGGCTTGAGTCATTAAAGCGGCCTATAGTATCAGGTTATGGACATTGCAGGAATTCGCCGGCAAGCGTCAATAGCTTAATAGTTTTTGCTTGACCTCCTTTCTTTCAAGTGCTAATGACTCTACTTAACTGTAAAAAACACTCAGCCCTAATAGGCGAACAGGGCTGAGTAAAACCCAGCTCGCCCATGACTTCAGAATCATGATTAGGGCGCTAGCGGATATTCAGCATTTTTACTTCGGCGACCTGCCAAAAATCCGGACCAAATGCGCTAAGTAACTCGCTTTATCTCCGGAAAGCTGCGACCACTCGAAACGCCAGCGCCAATTTCCTTCGGTGGTGCCAGGAGTATTCATGCGATCCGCCGTCCCTAAACACAGGATGTCCTGCATGGGAATTATCGCTAGATTAGAAACAGATCCAAGCGCCATATGAATCAAGGCGTTCGGCATCGGAATATTTGACCAGCCCTGATAATCGTTGATTCTCTGCTTGTCGGCTTCGGGCAAATACCCATACCAGCCCAGTGTCGTATCATTATCATGGGTGCCGGTATAAACCACGGAATTCCGTTCATAATTCATCGGCAAATAAGGATTATTTGGATTTCCATCGAAGGCAAATTGCAGAATTTTCATGCCCGGCAAGTGAAAATCGTCACGCAAAGCTTCGACTTCAGGGGTAATAATCCCCAAATCCTCAGCCACTAGCGACAAGGTCGGGAATGCCTGCTGGATAGCTTGCAACAATTCCCGTCCCGGCGCCGTCACCCATTTCCCGTTTTTCGCGGTATCTTCATTGCCGGGTATTTCCCAGGCTGCTTCAAAGCCTCGGAAATGATCGATACGCAGGATATCGAACATTTCATATTGACTCTCCAGACGCTGTAACCACCATTTAAAACCGGTATTTTGTAAATAACCCCAGTTGTAATGCGGATTACCCCAACGCTGGCCGTTAGAAGAGAAATAATCCGGCGGCACTCCGGCGACTACGTCCATGTCGCCCGCGGCGTTAAGCTTAAAAACTTCGCGGTTTGCCCAAACATCAGCGCTATCGTAAGAAACAAATATCGGAATATCACCAAACAGCAAAACGCCTTGTTGGGCGGCATAGGCTTTCAGCTCATGCCATTGACGAAAGAAAACATATTGTTCGAACTTTATGCACTGTAAGGCTTCCTTTAATAAATGCCTGGCTTCTTTCAACGCATCCGGATTTCTTTGCTTGAGTTCTGTCGGCCATTGATTCCAGCTCATATGCGCAAACACATTTCTAAAGGCAATAAACAAGGCGAAGTCATCCAGCCAACTGGCTTTATCCCGGCAAAACTGTTCAAATTCCAAATGTTCCGCGGCGTTTGCCAAGGATTGAAAGCCGTAAAATGCTTTACTGATTAAACAGCTTTTACTAAATTCGTGGCCGACTTGACAGTCTATACAGCGTTCGCTGTTTTTAAGCCATCCTCTGTTTACCAACCAATCGACATTTATCAGGGCCGGATTCCCAGCATGAGCTGACAAGCACTGATACGGTGAACCATCCCCATGCGGCATTCCCAAAGGCAGGGTTTGCCAAACGCTTAGACCGGTATCGTGTAAAAAATTGACGAAATTATAAGCCTCCAGGCCTAAATCACCACACTCCTCGCTGCCTGGTAAAGAGGTAATATGCAGCAATACACCTGCACGGCGTTTATCCAAAAGAGAACTCATGTTTACCTGATTGCTAAATTAAACTTCTACGCCACGTCGCATTGCCCCGCCCATCGCCGGCATTCCTGATCCTTGGGTAAAGGTTAAAGCCAAATAGCCCGGCGGTTCTTCACCGAGTAAGCGATAAAGATTGGTTAAATTCAATCGATACTGCTTTTCAAAATCGCTAACCGCTTCACCTGGATTATAATCGCCAAACCACCAAAACCAATCGGAACCTTCACAAACCGCCAGTTGTTGTTCGGCAATAGCTAACTGATGTTCTGCCAACCTGCCCTCGGCAACCACTCTGTCAAACACCATTTTGACATCGCCTAACATATCCCAACCACAGTTTTTATCCGCGTCGCCGATCCAGGTCGAGAAGGTGCCGTAGACCCAACTGCCGGCAATTAATTTGGGTAAAGCTTGGATTTCCGGGCTATTATCAAGGTATTCGGAGAAGGTCGTCAACTCGATTCTAGGGTGATCACTGAGGCGCTGATACAGGGCGTTAAGAAAATGAAAACCATTTTCCGGAAAATACTCCCAGGCATTTTCACCGTCCATTATGATGGATACGATAGAGGGTTGATCAACTTGATCTGCAATATTTTCCAAATGTTGAATCAAATCGGCGACGGCGTCATCCGCATGCCATTTTGAATATTCAAAGCCGATTAAATCCGACAAACCATCGTCCCGAAAAAAGCAGGCAATATTGCTGGAAGGCAATTTAAAAGCTTGATGCACATTAACCGCATCAACGGCGGAAGCGTGTAAACTATTACGCAACACCGTGCCGCCGCTAGCCGTCCATTTAAAGCCAAAATCGGCCAGCAACTGCAAAGTCTGCTCGCTGACACTGCCTTCCGAAGGCCAGCAACCCTGCGGCTCGAAGCCGAAAAAATGTTTAAAGGTCGCCACGCCTCGACGTAAATGCCAATCGACCCGCTGCGCGCCGCCCGGATAAGCCGCAAGCGTAGGCAAGCTGACGCCCGGCATGGCTTGATAAGCGCTGTTAATTTCCAACATCAACGGCAAGATGGGATGCGCATAAGGGGTCACCGATAATTCGATGCGGCCTTTTCTGGCCAAAGCCTTGTAGCGGTATATCACTTGCGACAATAGGTCGCCAATGATTTCAACTATTTCAACTCTATCTTGAAAGTTATAAGCGCCGGCTTTCTCTATCAAGCGCCTGACACGGGAGTCAACTAATTTAACCGTCTCTCCCATCCAGATCAGATGATACCAAACCAAAATATCGGCGATAAATTGCGCATTGACATATTTTACCGCATCCTGATGCGCCAATAACCAGTCCACCATATCGATCAATTGCGCAAAAGCCGGATACCGGTTGATTTGCCTATCCCGATTGGCTTTTTTGCAGTCTTTTAGTAATTTTATCCGCTTTTCCACATCATCCGAGATATCCGCTTCCACTAAAGCGTTTAACAATGGATCTCTAATTGCGATGCGCTCATGTAGATAACTGCTGACCTGATTGGAATAGTCTTCAATCTGTTCCAGCAAAATCGGAGCAAAATTCACCACGGCTTTCGCCCCCGGCGCATTTTCCAGATGCGCCGCCATGTCCACATAATCCTTGATGACATGCAGGTAAGTCCACGGCAATTTAAACTCGCCGCTTTGCGTATCCCGATATTCAGGCTGGTGCATGTGCCAGCATAGCACCAACTTTAATTTATCTGACATAGTGTCTTCTTTGTCCCAGCATATCCGAGGTGACAAGCACTACCCCTCCGGCACTGACAAAAAAACGCTTTTCGTCTTCTTCGCGGTTTTCGCCTATCACCGTGCCTTCCGGAATTTGACAGCCTTTTTCTATAATGGCCTTAGTGATGCGGCAATGTCTGGCAATATTTACATCCGGCATTACCACAGAGTCATTCACGGTTGTGTAAGAGTTTACCCGCACTTGCGAAAACAATAGCGAGTGCCTAACCACGGCCCCGGAGATAACGCACCCGCCGGATACCATGGAGTCGATAGCCATGCCTCTGCGGTCGTCATCGTCGAACACAAACTTGGCCGGCGGAGTTTGAGCTTGATATGTCCAAATCGGCCAGGTGTTGTCATATAAATTTAAATCCGGTTTGACGCCGATCAGTTCCATATTCGCCGCCCAGTAGGCGTCTATGGTTCCGACATCGCGCCAATAACTTTGTTGGCCGCTTTGCAAATCCAGGAAGGGATAGGCGTTGACTCGGTATTTATCGATCACCGCCGGAATAATATCTTTGCCAAAATCCCGATGCGAGCCAGGCATATCGGCGTCTTTAATCAATTGCTCAAACAAGAAGGCGGCGTTAAACACGTAGATACCCATGGACGCCAGCGCGGTATTTTCCCGGCCGGGCATGGTGGGCGGATTTTCAGGTTTCTCAACGAAGGCCATGACCCGCCGCTCTTCATCCACATGCATGACTCCAAATTCCTTGGCGTCCTGCAACGGCACTTCTATACAACCTATGGTTAAGTCGGCGTTATTCTCCACATGGTCAGCCAGCATTGCCGAATAGTCCATTTTGTATATGTGATCGCCAGCCAGCACCAATACGAATTCGGGATTACGCGAGCGTAAAATATCGATATTCTGATAGATGGCGTCGGCTGTGCCCTGGTACCAAGAATGCTCGTCATGGCGTTGTTGCGCCGGCATTAAATCAACATATTCGCCGAACTCGCCGCGCAAGAAACCCCAGCCCTGCTGGATATGCCGAATCAACGAATCGGCTTTATACTGAGTTAAAACTCCGATTTTCCGAATATCGGAGTTAATACAATTAGATAACGGAAAATCGATAATCCGGAATTTGCCGCCGAAGGGCACAGCGGGCTTCGCTCGCCAGTCTGTCATATGCTTGAGCCGGGAACCTCTTCCACCGGCTAAAATCAAGGCAATAGTATTGCGGGTTAGCTCACTGACCCGTCTTTGCTGATTTTGCGAATCCACGACTGATGACATGTTATACCCCTTCCAGAATTATTATTTCCAAAGAAAATTGACTGACGACCGCTTTTGTATGTTCTTTTGCTTGCCGCCGGGTGCTATTATCGTTACTCTTGACCAAAAAGTAAAAATCTAACAGAACAATAAGGCAAATTGGATGTTATCCAAAAATGCAGACCCTTTTCTCAAAACCAAGTCACTATAACCGAGGCTCAGCAAAATGAACAAGCCAAACAAAAAAAACCCGCTTGATTTGAACATCGTAAAGATAATTGAGGCAAAGCATCACGACCCGTTTTCGGTTTTAGGCCGCCAAATTATAGACGGCAAAACTGTAATCCGCGCATTCCTGCCTTATGCGGAAACTGTACAGATCGGCATTGACGGCCCTAAAATGGAACGCATCGTCGGCACGGACATGTTCGAATTTCATCCGCAGAAACAAACTATTCCCACGCATTACCAGTTGGTATGGATAGACAAAGATGGTCATGAGCACCAGCATTACGATCCTTACACCTTCGGTACGATTTTACCAGAATTCGATCAACATTTATTTGCCGAAGGCCGACATTGGCATATCTACCAAAAACTCGGTTCGCATTTGCAGACGGTAGACGACATCGACGGCGTTTTCTTTGCCGTTTGGGCGCCTAACGCGGAGCGCGTAAGCGTGGTTGGCGACTTTAACCGCTGGGACGGCCGCAGCCATTCCATGCGCAATCTTGGCGGCAGCGGCATCTGGGAAATTTTTATTCCCGGGTTGGCGGTCGGCTGCCTGTACAAATACGAAATCATCAATCGCCAGAGCGGGCAACTGCTGGTTAAAACCGACCCTTACGGCCAACAATTCGAGTTTCGTCCGCAAACCGCTGCCGTCGTAACCGAAGAATACAAATACCAATGGCTGGACGGGGAATGGATTGAGCATCGCCAGCGCAACAACTGGCTGCATGAACCCATGTCAATTTACGAGGTGCATCTCGGCTCTTGGCGCCGTGATCCGCGCGGCAATTTCCTCAATTACCGCGAACTGGCCGATGAACTGGTCGAGTACGTCAAAACCATGGGCTTCACGCATATCGAGCTGCTGCCGATAACCGAACATCCGCTCGATATTTCCTGGGGCTATCAGACCACCGGTTATTTTGCCCCAACCAGTCGCCACGGCACGCCCGACGAATTCCGCTATTTTGTCGATTGCTGCCACCAAAACGGCATCGGCGTCCTGCTCGACTGGGTGCCGGCTCACTTTCCGAAGGACAGTTTCGCCCTCGCTCGGTTCGACGGCAGCCCTTTATACGAGCATGAAGATCCTCGCAAGGGCGAGCATCGCGATTGGGGGACCTTGATTTATAATTATAGCCGCAACGAAGTTAAAAACTTCTTGTTGTCCAGCGCCTTTTTCTGGCTGGAAGAGTTTCATCTGGACGGCCTGCGGGTCGATGCGGTAGCCTCCATGCTCTATCTGGATTACTCGCGCGAAGCCAACGACTGGATACCGAATATGTACGGCGGCAACGAGAATCTGGAAGCTATCGACTTCCTGCGGCATATGAACGCCGTAACGCATGAACAACATCCAGGCACAGTGATCATGGCGGAAGAGTCGACATCCTGGCCGCAAGTCACCCGCCCTACCTGGACCGGCGGACTGGGCTTCTCGATGAAATGGAATATGGGCTGGATGCACGACATCCTTTGCTATTTTCAGGAAAACCCGGTTCATCGCTCTTATCATCATGATCAACTGACTTTCGGCATGCTGTATGCATTTTCCGAAAACTTCATCCTGCCTTTTTCCCATGATGAAGTCGTGCACGGCAAACAATCGCTACTCAACAAAATGCCGGGCGACGAATGGCAGCGTTTCGCCAATCTCCGCCTGCTGTACACTTTTATGTTCACTTATCCTGGCAAAAAGCTGTTGTTCATGGGTTGCGAATTCGGCCAAGGCACGGAGTGGAGTTGCAACCGAACGCTCGACTGGTATGTACTGGATTACGCCCATCACCGCGGCGTGCAAACACTGGTAAAGGATCTTAATAAGCTTTATACCACGCATTCCGCGCTGTATCAGTTCGATTTCGACCATCACGGCTTTGAATGGATAGATTGCCACGATGTGCAGCAATCCATCATTAGTTATCGCCGCAAATCGGCCAACGAGGACTTGATCATCATTTTAAATTTTACCCCGGTGCCAAGGGAAGGTTACCGTATCGGCGTGCCGAGACCGGGAACCTATCACGAAATATTCAACTCCGACTCGGAATATTATGACGGCGGCAATATCGGCAACGGCTATATTCACACCAGCCCGCAACCCTGGATGAATCACGACCAATCAATTCTTGTCTCGTTACCGCCTTTGGCCGGTATTATCCTAAAAATGTAAAGTATATTGATCATGAAAAAAATTCTGTTCGCTAGTAGCGAAACCCACCCATTGATCAAGACCGGCGGCTTGGCCGATGTCGCCGGCAGCTTGCCGATTGCCTTAGCGGAATTAGGCCAGGATCTGCGCATTATCATGCCGAATTATCTGGCTATCAAAAACTGCGAGCCCGGCCATTATTTGTGTACCGTGCGCGTCAACAATTGCGATGTAAATTTACTGGAAACCCGCTTGCCGAACAGCGAGGTTATCGTTTGGCTGGTGGATTATCCACCATTTTTTAAATCCCCAGGCAACCCTTACCACGACGATACCGGCAATCCCTGGCCGGACATCGGTGATCGCTTCGCGCTGTTTTGCCGAGTTATCGTGGAAGTAGCCATGAACCGGGCCTATCTGAATTGGAAGCCGGACGTGGTGCATTGCAATGACTGGCAAACCGGCGTGGCGCCGGCCTTGCTGTCTTTGGAAGAGCATAGGCCCACTACCCTGTTCACCATCCACAATATGGCCTATCAAGGCGTGTTTCCGAGCAGCACTTATACGCATCTGAATCTTCCCGGCCAACTCTGGAATCCGGACGGCTTGGAATATCACGGCATGCTTTCTTTCATAAAAGGCGGTTTAAGTTTTGCCGACCATGTCACCACGGTCAGCCCTACTTACGCCCAAGAAATCCAGAAACCCGAATTCGGCTACGGCCTGGAAGGTTTACTGGCTTTCAGACGAAATAATTTATCCGGCATCATCAACGGCATCGACACGTCTATCTGGAATCCGGAAAGCGATGTCTATATCACTAAGACTTTCAGCGCGAAAACCCTGAATGATAAACAGCACAACAAAATTGCGTTGCAACGAGAGTTTGGTTTGCCGGTGAACTCCGACTTGCCGCTGTTCGGTTTAATAGGCCGCTTGGTTGATCAAAAAGGCATCGATCTGGTGCTGAGTTGCTTACCGGAAATGACAACTATGCCTTTGCAATTCGTATTGCTGGGCAGCGGCGATAAAAGTATCGAATTAAAGCTACTCGATTTTGCCCGACTATATCCGGAAAAAATCGCCATCATCATTGGTTATAACGAACCTCTGGCGCATAAAATCGAAGCCGCCGCCGATATTTTTCTGATGCCGTCCCGATTTGAGCCCTGTGGTCTCAACCAAATGTATAGCCAGCGCTACGGAACTTTGCCTATTGTCAGAAAAACCGGCGGACTGGCCGATACCGTGGTCGATACCTTGCCGGAAACCATGCTAAGCGGCGAAGCCAGCGGCTTTGTATTTAATGACGCTGTTCCGGCCGCCCTGATCGAAGCCATCAAACGCAGCTTAATGCTGTATGCCGATAAACCCGCCTGGAAAAAAGTCCAGCGTAATGCCATGAGTAAGGACTTTTCATGGCAAAACAGCGCTAATAAGTATTTAGCCCTCTACAATGCTATCTAGAGTCGCTCTGGCGCTGTTGTCAATCAACAGCGCCGCTGTAGCGGATAATACCGTTATGGAGGTTATACCTTTGCACAATCGCCCGGCAGCGGAAATCCAAGTTCTGCTGAGTCCGTTGCTGGAAGCAAACGACAGGGTAGTCGACAATGGCGCCGGCCTGATTGTAAAAACTACGCCGGAGCGCCTGGAAAGTCTGGAAAATATCATAAAACAGCTGGATACGCCGGTGGCAAACCTGGTGGTCACGGTGTTCCAACACAGCGATAAGACTGCGGCCGAATTAAATGCTGAAGCAGCCTTGGCTGGTTCGGGGCAAATTATCATGCATGGCATGAATGCCGATACCCGGGATGTAAACAATAGCCGAGACGCGCAAGTTCTGCGGACTTTAGATGGGCAACCGGCGTATATCAAGACCGGCAAGCTGACGCCAACGCAGAACAGCAGTCAATACGGTTCCTATAATGGCGGCATATCGGCGTCTAGCAATACGCAAATACTGGAAACCAGCACCGGCTTCGCGGTGACACCCAGGCTAAGCGGCCAACGCGTACTTATCGACATCGAACCCTGGACGGATCAGACCGACCAAAATGCCGGCGTCAACAGCCAAACAATGCATACTACGCTGAGCGCCGAATTGGGTGAATGGGTGGAAATTGCCGGCTCCGATAACACTGGTTTGCAGAACAAGGCAAGTATCGATAGCATTAACCAGCTTATAATTAAGGGGAGTAATATACGGCTATTGATTAAAGTGGAACGGATGAATTAAAGTTTTTAGCTAACCTAAATCAACCACCACTTGATTTTGACCCATATCTTTTGCCCTAAATAGAGCTTGGCCGGTCCTTTCGAAAAACTCGCTGTCTTTTTCATGCGGAGAGAATTGCGCCATGCCCATGCTGATTGTCAGCTTTATATCGTCTAGTACGGGCGCCTGCGTGATGGTTGAGCGAACTCGGGAAGCGAATTCACCAGCGCCGGTAACGGTAGTATTGGGCAGTAGAATCGCAAAGGCGTCTCCGTCCCAGCGCACCAAATCATCGGTTGTTCTAATCGATTCGCTCAAGGTAGCGGTAACAGCTTTTAAAATTTCATCGCACAGCCTATGGCTCCAGGTTTCGAGATTATTTTTGAAGAAATCAATTTCAATCAGCGCCAAGGAAAAAGGCGCCGAGTGATAACGGCGAATACGTTTTATCTCTTCACTGATCTTATTATGTAGCAGATTGCGATTACCCAAACCGGTCAAGGGGTCCATGACCGTTGTTTGATCGAAGCCGATTGCCTTTGCTTCCAGCATGCCGATCATTTCCCGTAATTCACTTCCATGTTTTTTAACTAACGTCATCCAGACACCATAGGCAAAACCGACTAATTCGCTCCGGCTTAGCACTTTAACAAATTGCCGGTTCTTATCAACAATAACGACACGGTTGATGCGGCTAGTTTTAAGCAGCAGTAAAGCATCATGAATGGACGTGGATATTTCAATCGTCATGACCGGGCTGGTCATATAAAAACTTAAGGGGTTTGAGGTTGATTCCCCGGAAGAAATAATTCTACACAAGTCTTTACCGGTAAAAATACCGACCGGAACACCCGCTTCGACAATAATTATCGCATCCCGCAACTGTTTCAAATGACACAAGACATCGTCAAGAATCCAATCCGCGGTGAATGTGACGGCATTGGTGTTCGATATTAAATCGCCTACATGTTTTGACTCAAATAGAACATGAGGATCAATTGCATAAAGGATATCCAAATCGCTTAGTATTTTAACTATATTGTTTTGCCTATCGCTAACGCCTATATATTTTACTTGCTGGTTTTCTAGGACTTCCATCACGGATACTATGGGCATGTATTCCGGGATGCAAACCAGCGGCTTTATTAATGCAGCGGCTAATGGCTTTAAGATATCGCCATCGTCGCGAACATATTGCAATAAATCTTCAACCGAAAAAATATATTTTTCTGTATCCGCTTCAATTAACAACACAGTGGCATGATATTCCTCCATGCGCTTGGCAGCGTCACGAACCGGCATTTCCAGCGTCGCGCGGATAACAGGGGGCGCTGAAATTGAACTAACGGCGGGGAAAAAGGTAAATTCCATGTTAAATGCTCTTAAAGAACCGGATAATACGGTCGGATTATAGGGAGGATTAATTGCACAGCTTCTTTGGAATAGCATTTTTTATCCCAAACGGAATATATGCATGCGCGCTAAAATAGTCAAAAGCCCTAAGTAAATCAGGAACTGACTTTACTTGAACTTTACGCATTAAATTAGCCCGATGCACCTTGACAGTTTTTATAGAAATATTAAGTTCGTTTGAGATTTGTTTATTAGTGTTACCCTCTATCACCAATTTACAGGTCTCGTACTCCCTTTTACTTAGCGTAGTAAACTTACTATTGATGGCATCTATGTAGTGATAGCGGCCAAAAGCTTTCTCGATCACAGTCGCCATATCACTCAGAACAAATGGTTTTTCGACAAAATCGAACAGCCCTGTATTCATTAAGCTAAACACCCTAGTGGGCGGAGAGGATCTGCTTATACAAATTTGCGGCATCTTTAAAAAAAAATGACCCGGAGGTAGATTCTGGAATAACTCCAAGTATTTTGCATCAAAAATCAAACAATAATCCATATTGTTCGCGCTATCCGTCGTCAATTTAGCGGGCTTAACATCCAGCCAACTTTGCAGCTCAATTTGATTAACAAAATGATAAACATCCGCCGCAATACCTTCACAGAGACGACGAACGCCTTTGTAGGTAGACAATTCGTCATCCAGCAGCAAAACAACTTTATTTTGACTTAAACCTAATAAACTCATATTTCCTAACATGCAACTTTTCAAAATTGGTTGATGCACACAAAATTTCCTAAACCCAAAGGTCGGAGGCAATAATTTGAACGACATTTAGCCCGAAAACATCCCCGCGCATTTACTATGCTTTGCTTTCTGTCAAGCAGGTTTTTTAAATTACGTTAAGATTATCACATTCTAGAGAGGAATGAAATTGCGAAGTTCATCACAAAATTTAAATTTTCCGTAATCTAAACTTGCCTTGACAAACAAGAGCGAATTTGTATTAATCAAGATGATTAACCGACAATAAAATCCCCAATTGCCACACAACAAAATCAATGAGCTATCTTATTGAATTAGCAAGAAGGGTTAGCAACAAAACGCTGGAATATGGCTATTCGAACCAGCCGGCTATTGATATGCCATGAAAAATACATCTTCACACCTACTTGGTGGCTGGATAACGGTCGCTTACAAACTGTATTTCCGATTCTTTGCCGTCAATCGCCACAAGTAATCACCCGCCGCGAACGTATTCAGACACCAGACCAGGACTTTATCGACATTGATATCATGGAGAAGGCGCAGGGCCGCTGGCGATAATTATGCACGGTTTAACGGGCAGTTCAGCCTCTATTTAAAAAATATCCGCATCCCAAGCTTACTCATTCAGGCTAACGATGACCCTTTTATGACAGCCGAGGATTCACCGCAACAAACCGAGCTATCCGATATGCTAACTCTGGAAATAACCCGCGGTGGCGGTCATGTAGGCTTCGTTAGCGGCGACTATCCATTTAAACCTAAATATTGACTAGACCGGCGCATGCCTGAATTTTTAAGCCAACAATTAACCAAGCTCAACCAAACAGCTCAAATTGCTGCAAAAGTTCCTCAATCTCCTCGCTAATACTCAAAAGTTGTTTGCAACCCAGCGCTTCTATTTCACGTTTTCCTTCCTGGCGTTTTTGAATTAATTGCTGGGCCAGATTGTGCTGTTGACTATGAAATTCCTGCAGCCTATCAAACAGGCGCCGATCAAAAAACTGTTGATTTTTAATCCGAGACAGCCACTTTCCAAGATGCGAGTTTTCCTGGTCGATCAACGGCCACTGTAAATCCCCATCAATAGGCGCATCCAAACAGTTTTGCAAGCGAACGAACCAATGCTTTTGTTGAATTTTTAACAATTCCAACTCGGTTTGCCAAACACTTAGCTGTATTTTACCCCGCTCTAGCCATGCCGAGGGATTTTGATAGCTTATAATCCAATCCATAAGCGCTGTCGCCGGCATCGGCTGCGCAATACCGAAACCTTGTGCAATAGAGCAACCCAACGCTATCAGATACAAGCCGTGCTCAAGGGTTTCAACGCCCTCAGCCACGGATATTTGCTTTAAGCTCTTACTGCGCGCTATCACGCCTTCAATTATCGCCAAATCATCCGGATTATCTATCATATTGCGGACAAAATTTTGTTCAATTTTAACAGTATTTGGAATAGGTTGCCGGGCAAGCGGCAGCGCTGCATAGCCGGCGCCGAAACCGTCCATGGCGCATAAAACGCCGAGTTGGGCATAACATTCCTTGAGTATGTTACTGGCTGCCAGCATATCCTCCGGAGCCTTGCCTTCCAGCAGTTCCAATTCAAGTTGCTTGGCTGAAATTGCCGGGAATTTGCTCAATTCTCGACCCAACATAGCCACGAACCCTGCCGAGAGTAGAAAATGAGCGCTGACATTAACGCTGATTTGCAGCACAAGCCCCAATTCTTGCCAGATCGACAATTGTTGCAAAGCCTGATTTATAACCCAAACCCCAAGCTTAACCTCCATATCGGTCTCGGCAATAACCGGCAAAAACTCACCTGGCGTCAACAAGCCTCGATCCGGATGCCGCCAGCGCAACAGAGCTTCCGCCCCCAAGGTTTCACCGGTTTTAATATTGACTTTAGGCTGATAATACAGACAAAATTGCTCTGACTGCAGAGCTTGTTCAATTTCAGTAAACTTACGTTCTATTGACTCTATACATCCCAAAGAACTTGCCGGAAAAGTAAGAGCTGGGTTGGCCTGTTGTAAATTTGCGTAAAAGCGATAGCAATTGCGCCCTGCCGCCTTAGCCTGTTGCATAGCTGCATCGGCATGACTCAACAAAATATCCGGCTCTTCCTTGTCAAGCGGATAAATGGTCACACCGCTACTAGCGGTAATCTGCAACTTTTGATCATCAAATGCCAAAGGCGCGGCCAACATTAGATGAATGCGATTCAGGGTGTCTATGCATTGTGGGAGAGATTGCAAATTTTCGAACAACAGTGCAAATTTATCGCCGCCCATCCGGCAAATACTATCGCCTTCCCGCAGATTAAACTTGATCCGCTTCGCCACTTCTATCAATAATCGATCACCAATCTGACAACCAAAACTGTCATTCACCCGTTTAAAACCATCCAGATCCAAATAACAAATTGCAGTTAAGGTATTAAAACGCTTGCTATGCGCCAACGCTTGGGCAAACCGATCTGAAAATAGCACTCTGTCCAATAATTGTGTTAACGGATCATAATGCTGTTTCTCCTGTGACATGGATGGGGTTACCAGACTTTGGCTATTTTCAGTTAATAAACCGACACAATTAATCAACTTGCCCTGAGTGTCGTGCAAAGCATAAATAGCCAGAAATTCCAAAAAAACTTCCTCGGACTTTTTACGAAACCATAGTTCACCTTGCCAATTTCCGCTATCCAAAATGGCTTGCCATATGATTGAATAGAAGTCGCTGTCATAGCGATCCGATTTAAGTATGCCAATTTGTTGACCCAGTATTTCTTCGCGGCTATAACCAGTAAGTTGGCAAAAAGCCGGATTTACATCCACTATAAAAGCCTTGGCGTCCGTAATAACCATTCCTTCCAGGGCAAGTGAAAACACTTGCTCCGAAAGCCTTAACCGCTCTTCCATAGCTTTGCGTTCGGTGACATCCTGCAAGACCCCGCGTATTTTTAAAGGCTTGCCGAAGCTATCGCAATCCACTTGCCCAACGGAACGCAACCAGCGCATTTGCTGGCTGTCGGTCAAACCACGGTATTCGACTTGGTAGCTCAAGTTTCGTTGATTAATGGCTTGAATCGCATTGGTTAAGATTTTGCGGTCGTCTATGTGGACGGTATCCAGAAATTCTTGCCAAGCTAAATCTTTAATCAATTGAGTGTCCAAATTATCGGGACAACTGATAGAGCTGATATGCCGGTTGATTAAATCGGCCTCCCACAAACCCACGCCGCCGAAATGCTGACAAATACGCAGTCGGTCTTCGCTATTTTTTACTGCCAATGCCTGATTTTTTCTTTCCAGAAACCAGGTTGCCACGGCAACCGCCAAGCCAATGCCGCTGGAAATAATAGTGTCCGTTATTAACATAAATTGAAGTCCCCTTTGACGCACATAGGCTTTTTAATTGTAAATTCAAGTTGTTGAATTCACTCTCACCCCAACTCCAGCGAAAGCTGCCGCCGCTCAGCCCCTAACATAGAGTGTTAACCAACAAAACTTAGGTCTG
>Ga0181508_1362464_pt1 | contig 18670 bp, 30 predicted proteins | sample PEATcosm2014_Bin_15_FD_135916 | JGI IMG/M metagenome (GOLD analysis project Ga0181508, IMG submission 135916) | Metatranscriptome of peatland microbial communities from MTU Mesocosm Facility, Houghton, MI, USA - PEATcosm2014_Bin10_10_metaT... | ecosystem: Environmental > Terrestrial > Soil >... | reverse complement strand
CTAAGCTACTTCCAACAAGCACTATGTGACTATTAATTACTAAATACTGACATAGTTAGAGCGTCTATGCTACAACTGTGATAGTAAATGAAAAAAAGGATACGCGCATCGCCTCTGCATGTGCATAGGCACTTTCTGGATTGAAAGGCTCGCTAGTAGACCATACACTAGAGCGAAAACACAGTTGCATAGGTTTTTGATACTTAGTCTAGCAAATACAGCGAGGCACGTGTGTGCTTAGCATGTGCACTAGCAGTTAGAAAAAGTGTGTAGTAAAATACTAACAGTATCAGTGAATCATCATTACTTGGAATTGGATATGTAATGTCATCTACGCGTGTGACAGTATCTGCTATACTAATGATCGGCAACCGCACGCCTTTAAAATCATTATATTCTGCCGAGCTGCTATCTGGATTTAGCATTAGTAAACAATCTGGCAAATTTGCTGTGTTTTTGAAACATCGGAAGAATATAACAGCCCGTCAAAAGGCGAACATTCGCCTATATAACGATGTAAATAGTACTTCCTCGTTAACATGCGCCACATCCATTAGCACTAGTCTATACTTGGTACGTATCGTATAACAAATTCGCAATAACATAGAAGTAAAATTCGGTAATATGCGAAAACCATCACCATGCTCTCCTTTAGGTCTGTATACCATACCCGTTGATGGGTCGTCCGAAATATCCATAGGGCTGCCGTACGAGTCATCGGAATCTACCATATTGATGAGGCTGCTGTCTAAACTATTATATAGACGCTGCAGCTCAGCATGTTCTAGCAGCATACCTCGTTGCCTAGCCAACATGAAACTAGCAACCTTTCTATACTGAACATGTTTAATATACGAATGCAATAATGTGTTTTTGCATCTACTAAACAAAAGCATAAATCTATTGCGAGCACTAGGTATTACTTCCGTACCGTATAAACGATACCGCTTTACAAAAGCAATCCACAGCTTTGAATGTGCACGCATAAATGTATTAGTGTACCAACTAGTACGTTTTATAGTCCGTAACCCTAATTCCATTGCACCTACACGTACATCAGTGAACAAAACGGATACTAGCCTAAGAAACACATATCTGTAATTGGTAATGCATCCGGGCAATCAACGCCAATATGAAAAAGAATGATTATGTGCGTTTATCAAATGTGTTAAATAATACTTTAGATGTACACTCGAGCGAGCAACGCCTGAATAACTAAAAACCACATTACCGAAACGCGATACCAGTTGCGCAAAAAATAATAGCGCTTTTTTTAGCAATGGTATAGTTTTTGCAATATCGAACACAATAAAGTAGTGGCGACCTCCTGATACGTAGAAACTAAGGCTAGCATACGCGTCGACGCGTAAGTGGCCTATATGTGCACCCAGCGAATACAAAGAATTACTAATATACACTGCGTGACCATTCATTAGTGTATATGCAGGTTTAATAACTTACTGTTTCGTGACAGTTGGTTATCCTGGCGTCGTCTGGCATAGCCTGTTGCGGTATTTGTCAAATGTATGGAACCTACTAATGCTACTAGCAAAGTAATACCGGAGAATATTAGAATAATTGCTAAGTCTGTAAACAACAATAGTCCAGCCAGTTCTACGAAATGATTAACCAAAAGCTCGTCGCTATTGACTAGCACATCGAATAGCAATGAATCACGAAATAATGTACCGCTATTGGAATGTGATTGGCCAACACTAAGTAGTAAATATGCGAACTGTATTAGAAATAGGAAGCATATAAAACCGCCAATTAACAAGTATGTAGTCGTATCACGTTCGATACGTTTTATATTCAACATCATTACCACGAAGATAAATAGCACGGCTATGGCTCCTACGTAAATCATAAGGAACACTAATCCTAAGAAGTCTATGTGCAACAATGTAAACAACATAGAAGCACTGAAAAACACAAGTATGAAAAATAATACAGAGTGTATTGGATTGATGCATAAAATCATGAGCAACGCAGAAAACAATAATATGCCATATACACAAGTAATGATAAAACCCATAGCTGTTTATACTAGTGGTGCACGCACTAACAACAGAGACTCCATATCCTCTACCGAATTAAATACATACACTTGTAGAAACAAAAAAATTCAAATAATATCTACGAAATGCCAATATACTATGCCTAATATTAATCCAACGTGATGATCACTATCGAACATAGCGACGCGTCGCTCCATAACATGATTGCTAGCTTTAACGACTTGCGACAGCATGCTTACCTCTTCGAAAGTCATATAATCCGCATGTCGCAAATGTATAGTACTAGACGCGTTGTTCCCCATACCAGTGTATGCCATACGTGCTATGCACGTATCCTCTACATGTACGCGTTCATACTGTTCCAGTAGGAATAATAAACCAACAGTTACGTGAAGACCGTGGAAACCTGTCAGTATATAGAAACAAGAACCGTATATGCTATGAGACATGGCGAACCCAGACTCTGCATATTCGACTGCTTGTATAATGAGAAAGCACAACGCTAAGGCAATAGCTATATACCCATAGCATAAATGCCACCAAAACTCAGATGCCTTTAGCAGATAATAAGACTCATTTACGAAATACCCGGACGCTATTAATACGCAAGTGCCTACTAGTGGAAGAGCTGAATGATTAGTGGCTTGCATACCGGCTGGCATCCAGTAACCAACATCTATTGCAGGCGTATATGCCCTATCGAACAAAGCCCAAAAGAAACCACCGAACAGCATTATCTCTGAACATAGGAATAGGAAAAAACCACATACTAGTGCTGCTCTCAGCTTCTTACCATACCTACCACGCATGCTTGACTCACTAAGTACGTCGCTGAATCAGCGAATAATGCACATGAATAACAGAAGGAACAGAAGCACCAATGCCGCCGGTGTTACGCTCATGTATTTGCGCACGTACACAACGAAGAAGAAGAAAAAAGTCAGTATGGAAATACTTATGTAGAACGGAATATCAGTATACGGTATATCATTGAAATATTGTCTAACCTTGCGCATTATATATGATAAACAGCCCTACTTTTATGAATATACATAATAGAGGTGCACAACATTAGAGGCATTCCTATGACAGGCAATATGAAATAAACCAACGTAGCGAAAGTACCAAACTCTACACACGGGTATTCTGCGGTTTCACTACCTAAAAAACCCAGAAACACAAAATTTAGTGTGAAAAATCAGAAAAAACGGCGCTGTGTCTCGTCAAATACCTTTGATAACCCTACGTGGTTATCTATAGACGGGAAAACGTAGAACATAAGCACGGATAGTACGAAAGCGAAAATACCTATCGTTTTGTTTAATATGGATCTCAAAATGGCATAATACGGCAGAAAATACCATTCTGGAACTATATGACTTGGTGTCACAAGTAGATTAGCAGCAACATAATTGACTGAATGGTTAAATAGCTCAGGCGCGTAGAACACAACCAGTCCGAATGTTGTAATTGCATACAACATAGTAAGTAAATCTTTTATAGCGAAGTATGGATAGAATGAGATTCTAACGAGCGAAGTTGCACGTATACGCAATTCATTAGTTGAACTTGCATGATGTAGCACAACTAGGTGCACAACTACCAATATGCATAATATGAATGGCAGCAAATAATGCAGGCAAAAAAACCTATTTAGTGTTGCATTATTTATTGCGAAACCGCCCCATACTCAATAAACAAGCTCTTCACCTATATATGGCAATACGGTAATGAAATTAGTTATTACGGTAGCTGCTCAGAAGCTCATTTGTCCCCATGGCAAGACATATCCTAAAAATGCCGTTGCCATTAGGCATAAATATATAGTGACACCAGTTACTCAAACGGCTGTTCTAGGGTATTGATACGAACTATAGAATAACCCACGTAGTAAATGCAGATAGATGAAAAAGAAAAAGAAAGAAGCACCATTAGCATGCATGTAACGTATAAATCAACCATAATTAATGTTGCGCATGATGTGATCCACGCTGAAAAACGCATAATCGGTATGCGGTGTATAATGCATTGTCAGGAATAATCCTGTGATAATCTGAACCACCAGGAATAAGCCGGCTAGCGATCCGAAATTTCATAGATAACCTATATTAGTAGGTGCTGGATAGCGCAATAGAAAAGCTTTCGCCTGTGCGAATAGCATATCAATTGCTATGCTATTCTTGACTAGGCGATACATAATTACTCTACGTACGTAGCGCCAGAGACTACCTCAAGCAACGCAGTAGTAATGTCAGCTTGTCTAGCCTTGTTATATTGTAGCATGTACTCATTTATTAGTGTAATAGCGTTACGGTGTGCCGTTTCCATAGAGAATGCGCGACATCCCAACTCACTATATGTGTGTTCGTCTAAAGCATCTAGCACTATCAAAATAACATTATACAAATATAGATGCGACAGAGTGCGAACACTTATAGCCAACAGTAAATCATAAAACAAGTTGTCTTTGCGCGCGGAATGTAGATACCCTATAACCTGACTGAATGATGTAAATTCGTAGACTGCAGCTACTTGCTCAAACATGCTGTTATACTTGCTAAAAAACACATAACACTTATCAAATGAGGTATCCATTACACATAACACCAATACATACGCTAACGCGAAAGACGAAGCACACGTGTCTGATATGCGTTTGCGCATATACGACCTGTATTTGAATGCTAAATTGTCACTACCTTTCCAGCCTACGGATACAATATGCACCATCTTACGATCTGTCAGATATGCATCTATCGTTTCGCGCGATGCTAATAAGACAGCATTATTTAACTTGCCGCAGCAACTACGCTCCGATGATAATACAACTACTACACATTCCGCATCTATGGCATGTGTAGAACAGCCATTTAGTTCGTAAGCCAGTTCTAACGCATGTTCGCGCGCAGCTATTCTCGTACGTAGTTTACGCAATTGTGCTATGGCTAATAGCTGAACTGCCTTTGACAGATCCTTAAATTTTTTCAAATACACTACTTTGGCAAATATTTTTTTTTTTGTCTACCATACCTATAGGAATGTGCTACCTATCATTTTGCATAGACAGAGGCTTATAGCTACAGTTGATATCACTTCTTCTGGTACCTGCGGCGTGTCTGTGAGAAATGTTTAATATTTTTACGGATGTTGTGCGTTGTTTTGCACAGTCCTATTTGGCGACGTCATAAAACACTATAATATTTTATGGTACGCCTGTGTAATCTAATATGGAACTTACAATGCCTGTAGGTAGCATATTCGCTGGCACGCGCACATATATTTGCAAAGCGTAAACGCCGTCTCTTATTTAACATACTACGCAGTTCTCCATACGTTCAAGTATTATATACACGCTGTGTACGCGTTTGCCCATAAGTAGACACTTTTATATCCCGCAATATCGGATGGTATGATATGGCCATACGCTCACAGTCGTGCTTGTATGCAGCTAGTGAACTCATTATGTTCAGATTCGTTGTAAGTGGCACGTTGCCACTGTGACTGTCTTGCCTAGCACGCAAACGCCTTTGTAGCGACATACGGTCTATACGGCGCGACTGCTTGATATATCGTCGAGGTTTTTCCAAGCCTGGCGAGCCTATAAAAGTGGCTATCTCCTTACGAACATTGATTCTATCTAGGCGCGCATTCGCACGCTTGGAATCCAACATTCGCTGCACGTGATTCTGTATACTGAAAACCCCATCCGCATACGCTACCACATCTAACGGATTTTGGCTACGCAGTGTATGCTGCTTCATTCTTCGTTTATACGATACTCTTCCAGCGTGCGCTAGCTTATTAATCTCCTGTATGGCAAGCACATACCAATTGGCTTCGAACTGCTCTTCCTCACATGGTACTAGGCACTTCCCTATTACTGCGTTAGAGCGATACTTGTGCTTACCAAACATAGGTGTGCCTCCATGGTTATGTCCTAAATATTTACGGCCTGGTAAAATGCCTTTCGCTTTTCTAAAGGACTTATCTAGTATACCATACCGTAATGTACATCTACGTGTAGCCTCATGTTTTAACAATAAGCGTCTAAGTAAAACACGTGCATTGTTTATATTGGTGCGCTCGCTTATACTACGCTTCTTGTAAATAGTAGTAGGCTTACTATTGTTCAATCTGCGTATGGCACTATGCAACAAGAAACGTAATGTGCTTATACGCGACATACTATGCGCTACTCGCGTCGCGCGCATTGTGTAACTGCGTACGGCAAACGTATGCTCAGTGCGACGCGCAGTATGTAGCATTGTTTGTTTATTCACATAGCTGCATTGTGCAGCCTTATTCTTCTTGAAGAAGAACAGTAAGCCTACCAAATAGTAGGACGCAATAAACATAGGCTCGCCAGAGTGTAATACATTCGCAGGCACCGTGAAACCACCGTGCGTATTTTTTAGATCGGTGTACTTACAAGTTTCCTTCTTTATAGCGTTCACGTATCGGTGAAGTTCTTATCTATAGACCATTGTAACATAGTCCACCCGTAAAAGACATCCAGTGGCACAGACTCTACACAAATTGGCATAAAGCCGTGTAATACACCACATAACTCTGAACACTGGCCATAGTACACACCATCTAACAATGTATATAATAGTGTAGTGGCTACCTTACCAGGCACTGCATCTACTTTAACACCCAAGCTTGGTACAGCCCAGGAATGTATTACATCCGTAGAAGTTATGGACAGACTAACCAGCACATCTGTTGGTACAACCATGCGATTATCTACCTCTAGGTTTGCTAGCACTACAGCATCTACATCCAATACTGAATCGAATGCGAAATCACACTCCTCACCGCCTACGTTATACTCGTAGGTTCAATATCATTGATGACCAATAATATCAATGGATATGAAAGAAGCATTTTGAGCTTGCGCGAAATGGAAATCACTAGTGTATAGAAAGCCGAGTGCAGGCACAAGCATTATGGCCACTAGTATTGTAGGAATTACTAGGAAAGCAGCATCTAGCACCGATTCCTGTCTCTTCGAAAAATATACTGGGTACGCCACTTCTCTATAACGTTCTATGCAAATCATGCGAACCAAGAACGTTGGTAAAGAGCCTATAAATGTGTTTTGAAAAGACAGAGAATCTGAGGAAGCACTATACCCTATAAAAGTGAACCGATCTATTACATGACAAAGTAAGAAAACGATGAAGAAGAATATTAAAGCACCGTAGCTAAGTACTTCTATGAATAGTGAGGCAATAGCAGACATTACGTCATTGCCTGGCACTACCATTCCTAATAGATCTGCCATAAACATAGACTTAATACTCATATACTAGGCAAACAATCAAAAGCGTGTAAATTCACACGCATCTGCTATAACATCTATACTTATGGACATGCTAACCAGCACATCTTTTTGTACCACATTGCAATGAAATACCTCTATGTGTACTGGCACTGAATCAACTGAGATATCATCGCCTAACTTATACTCAATATCTCAGTGATTACCTATAATATCCGTCGATGCTGAAGACGCATGGTTATCCTGAGCACCGTAGCTAAGTACCGCTATGCCATGCACTGCAATTACATAAATTCCTAATAGATCTGCCACTTAATACTCATATACTAGGTAAACAAACAGACGCTTATATATGCACACACATCTTCTAGAACACTGGAACAGCTAATGAAAGCAGCATTGTATAGAAACAACAATACACAGATGTACACATGTGCATAACCTATTTTGGACGACACTAAATGGTATGGTGAGGCATCATAATATCCTATTTTTATAACTTTTATATAATAGTAACAGCTTAGTAACGCAGTCACTACACAAGCAGCTAACAGGCCATACAAATAGCGTTGTGACAAAGCAGCAAACAGGAATAATTTACTGCAGAAGCCTGCGAATGGCGGCACACCAGCTAATGAGAAGAAGAAAGCACACAATAACCATAACAACAACCTATTTTGGGCAAATAATGCGTAGATAGCATATATGCTATCCAACGTGCCTACACTGTAACGCCTATAGTTAAGCAATATTACAAATATAGGGACTATTGTTAGTACGTACACGACTAACAATACTAGGCTATACTGCACCAACAGCAAACTATCTCCTGATAGCCCTGCTAGTAAGAACCCAATTGTTGATATAGAACTATAGGCTATCAGTTTCTTTATTTTTCGCTGTATCAAGCCACCTATAATACCGGCCAGTAGCGATGAGACAGCAAACAGTTGCAAAATATGATAATTAGAGATAAATGAATCTATGAAGAGTGACACATACCATTTGATAAACACGTATACGTATGAAATAACAGGCACCGTTGATATAAACAACGTTACGCTCATAGGAGAACCTTGATAAATATCGGCAACTCAGAAATGGAATGGTGATGCATATAACTTGAAGGCAAAACCGACAAATATGAATATGAATGACAAGGACAACACTATATGCGTTATCGAAGACGTGTCTACCATATACACGTGACGAAGAAAAATTGAAATATCTTCTATGCTTAGTAAACCGGAAACACCATATGCTAGTGAGAAACCGAATACCAACACTATGGATGAGAACGATCCTAATATAAAATATTTCAAACCGGCCTCTACCGAATATCTATTTCGTTTATGCATAGCCGTTAGTATATAGCTAGCGATGCTCTGTAATTCTATTAGCACATATAATAGCATTATATTAGTAGCATGTATGAAGAAGCAGAAGCTGCACATTGCCGTCAGTAGTAGCAGATGATACTCGAATGATACGATGCCTATCTCCTTATTATAAGCATGTGTAGTGAATAGAATAAGTAAAGATACCGTTAGTACAAATAACTCAACCATAGAGTTGTGAAGATGACGTTCGCTAGCTACTATACTACTGCGTTCGCTAACCAAACTATAAAACATATTGCAATGTGCACACGCTATTAAACATATAGTGCAAAAGACAATAAGCATGCTTATAACATGGAGATGTCGCCCTACTGCGACTCCGGCAACACGCTTTGTAACACACGTACTTGTCTGTTCGGTCGTGACATTTGAAAATCCGTAGGCTAAGAAATAGATGAATAGTAGTAAGATAAAAAGAAGCATCACAAATTCAGGCAGCATTAGTCAATCTGCGTCTGCGTCTACTCGTTGTTTGAGACTGGTTGTGGCGTCACGTAATATTTTGCGACTATCGAATAGACGAATTTCAGCTATTAGATCTGCTAAAAAAGACACTTCTTATTTTATGAACAAAACATACGATAACAGTACGCTAACCGCTGTATTAGATCTATTGAATAATGTAGACACGTATAGTAACACGGGTAACTCTACTGATTCTAACGGCTGCACGTGTATAATCTCGAAACAAAAACATTGTATCTTATGCAAATACGCTGCAGCTGACTGTGGATACACATAATATAGACTTAGACCGAGTACATCGAATGACATTGGGTTGTACAGTCTGAAAAACACTAGCGTAGGTTCTCCGAGTGTAACAAACATATGCGTCTGCAAGCTACTAAATTCTAAAACTGCGAAATTACTTACTCTGGCGCATATGCACATATCGACGAAACACTGACTACCTAGTTGTGTGGCGCTGCGCACATTAGTACTTCACACAGTAGTAACATACTCTACGGCCAAACACTTGTTGCCTATGCACGGCGCAAAAGTATCGTGTACTTCCGATAGCCTACTATATATGCACAAAAGTGGCACGTTATCTACTAATGGCGTAGCACAAACTAAGTGAACGAACGTATCTACCGATAGGCCATTATACAACAATTCCTTAGTGATTACAGACTCTATTGGCGATAACCCATAGGTGGCGGCATTACACAACAGTTTATACAACGGTATAGTCAAGACCGTGCCCATTATGATATTTCATATACACACACACAGCACTACTACATATATCATGCTTTACGCAGATACTTCGGGATGCATGCATACGTCATGTATACTGATAGACCGGCCATTATCGGCCGCCTGTTATCGCGGCCGATAATGGCCTAGTTATATGTATGTACTGCGCTAGACGGTGCACTGTCATTAACAGCTGAACATATTATATAATATACTGTGCACTGCAAAAGTGATGTATATGTAAAAGCAGGATATAATGGTTATGAAGTTAGCAAAGAAAATGACGAATATAGAAACGATAAAAGCAAAAAGCTTGGAAATGAAAAAAGCACGATTGCTCTGATTAAAAACGTAAAAGAATAAAAATACACACAAGAAGAAAAAACTATCAAATATATATGTTAGTGCCGCTGTTGAAAGACTTGCTAGCGCATACCTACAAAAGATATATAATAGACATACCCAAACGATAATAAAAGGGAACATATTGATGCATGAAAAGACGAAAAAAAAATCTAACATGGACATGGCTATTAATAACATATTATGGTAACGTATAAGCTGCGAGTATTACACGTTCTGTACCACGTTGTCTGACAACTCCTTAATACGCACACAAGTTACCGGTGTGCGCACTAGGCATTACCATGGTACACGCATGTGCAATGTGGGCATTATATACAGAAGAAAATGCTATCTATTACACTCTGTTGCATCAGTACCGCCAACTCCATTGTAACACTGTCAACGTGGTTATTAACAACCAATGTATAGTATGCTGGAGCTAGTTGCACTTGGATGGCCGGCTGTTTAAAGCATGCGCACATTGTTAGAACTGCTTTTAAGCGCTCGCCGCCATCATTTCCATTGTCACAAACGTAGGTATCCGTTATTATGAATAATAGACAAGGCTTCTCCAAAAAAAATAGCATTGTAATAGCTAACACGAGAATTACCGCCGTGCGTTGCCATGCTTCTTTAACTATTGTTACTATGAACATACATATGTTGCTTAGTAGAGCTGCTGCAAATGCTTGTGCTACTAATAACACACCACACTTTGAATAAATAAATAAGGCGGACGTTATGCAAAAAAGGACTCAACTAACTGCGGTTAGCAACATAAACACTATACAAATACTTGACCACCCTCTTTTGATATGTGGAAACATATTAGTGCTTGAAAATAATATAAGTACTAGTACTCAATAGCTAAAAAAAAAACTGTTCATGTATATTAACTACGACAATATTAGAACTTAAACTTGAATTCTATAGTCTGTACGACTACCTGAATAGCGTAGCCCCTAGCAGCGTACACTTTTACTTCGTATCCTTCTGGTAACTTCGCAAAAGGTAAGAATCATTCGTAGTGATCACCTAGATCGACTACTTTAATGTTAAAAAACGTAACAATTCCTGCGCCCCTATAAACAGGGGCTGTGCGCATCTCTGGCACATGCTTCTCATCCAAATACTTGCACATCTCAGTATACAGATTGCTAGCACTATCTTGACGAATTTGCGCCATTATTTGACGATGCACCTTTCAGTGTGGTCCAAGATTAGGCGCATCTCCATAATCTGCACAATATCTATGAAACGCGTCGAACATAAGTGGCAGATTAAAACCTGGTCTAACGTGCAGCTTAAGATTTTCTACTCGGTTAATCGCCGATGGCATAATCTCATTGTATGCCTGTGTGCTCTGTGTATGCCTGGTGCTATCTAACCAATCAAAATATTGCTCTCGCACATTTTTGCTTGGACGCCTACGATTAAAAAATGATTGCACAAAGTCGTCGAATCATGTGCCATAATCAAAAAAGGGACTAGCGGCGACAACAAGTGTAAACAGAGACATAGTCATAGTCACACCGATTAACAATATAAACTTGTTTATATTGCATAAGTAAGAAAATAGGCAGGCTAGTAACAAACAAGCATTGGAAATAACTGCTAGTACTAATGGAGTAAACCATAGAAGCACGTTGCCACCGCCTGAAATTACAGACAGGAAGGTTACACAAAATGCGAATCATGATAGTGCTGTGCACCACATACTAATAAGAATGAAAGAGATGCTTCGTTCTTTCAACTCATAGTACAACGCATATCTGAATGTGCTATCCGTACAAAGAACTAGTATGTATACTAATAGTTGGCATAGACACATGCATAAAGGCTGTAAATCCACAGGGTCTAAGACCCTTCGACTACTGTAATGCCTCTTGGCATTACTAAATAAGGACTTATTAATCTTATGAGAATGCGTTTTATTAAATGCGACATTCCGTTGTTTACAATGCGCACCATTGCTGGCGTAGTTTATAGCACTGGTGCTAATGTTAATATCTTTATTAGGTGAGCTGCGTGTATGTGTAATTGGGGCACCTATCACTACGAATATAAACATGGGTAAACGTAGGCAATTTAAAAGCGCGTTATCATATGCAGTATTGCACCCTTTATTACCGTTTAATAATGCTATATTAGCGCCTGAAAATAGTAGCTTTGCAGTACATAACAATAGTATTCCTTTGAACATACGAAAGTATAAGAGAATGAACACACAAATATATACATTCAGTTGTTTACAATGCGCACCATTGCTGGCGTAGTTTATAGCACTGGTGCTAATGTTATTACGTGAAACGGTTAAGTGAATAACCGCATATGCTATATACATATATTGCAAACACCTTATGAAACAAAACCGGTTATGGCGCATTATGGAAGGGTATGCCTAAAAAAGAAAGGGCGACATTAGTAAGCAACTCATTGTGTTGCTTATCTAGTAATTTGAAGCATACGTGATACTGATAATTAGGATCGAGTACGCCGGAAAAATAGGCATCATAGTAACGTTCAAGTGCTATGGATCTAGCATGAAAGAACAAAGTTGTGCCTATTTTTCCAGCACCTATGTATTTGCCATGTGTCCATAGTGAGTAAGCCATTTGTTGACCGAACGATGCTATGGAAAAAAACATAGGCACTATACTATAGTCGCATATAGTTAAGAATAATACTGTGTGTTTAGCAGTGCTTTTAAACATTAATGGCTGATGCTTGTACACATAGGGCGATATAGACAATAGCGCGTTATGCATAAAAAACGCATCAGTGTAGAACGATATGGACATCTGTGCACGTAACATGCGTGCGATACCGGATTTAGTAGACGGGCATTCAATAACACCTGACCCTATTTTATCAAACAGTGACAAAACTGATTGCATTAGCATCTGATTCATGTTTAGAGACATATTCTATAGAGGAAGCCAGTAGACAATATGCGTAGTGCTTGTTGCATAGCGACACACAATATTTGATTACACATATAATAATAATGTAACATGCTAGCATCTTTACGTATGGATAACATTTGTAAAACACTCAAGTGATAATAATATAGCCTACCACTAGTGCCATCTAATACACGCGATACTACAAACTCCTGCAATGAACCAGAAGTCATACTTAATAGCCCACCAAGTAATGAACTACATACTAGAAACACTGATGCAAATACATATAAATCAAGTTGTGGCATTATAGAGTGCCTAGACTAGTGTAAACTACAAATAGCACTGTACGATAATGCTGTGCCGGCTGACTAATCAAGTACCAAGCACTTGCGCTACGTAGCTTAGCTATACTCCTCATAATTAGTTAATAGCAGTTCATAAAACTGAGCGTATTCAGCTGCCACATCTGCTTCTCCATCCGCTGTTACTACCGCATTAAGCAATGCATTAGTACGTGTAATAACATCCACATCAAACGTGGAACGCACTACTACTATATATACTTGTTTGCGCATACTATATGTATTACGGTAGGCACGCAGAAGCATCGCACAAATAGTGCACTCACTTATATAATTGAATTTATGTGGCATGTAATACCTATACAGAAACAACAAATCGTGCGTTAGCCAATTCGTTTCTACGTATGGCAACCGCGATGCTAAATATCTGGATAAGGAGCAAAGTACATTAGGCGTATCTAATAAAGGATACGCCTCTGTTGAAGCTGCATCGGAACTCACTACGCGCGTATGCGCACTCCCATACACTGCTTGTGTGGTTCGCTGCACCATTCCTATACAGTTCATATATGAACCACTATGCTCAGTGTACGCGCTACTTGGAAGTACCACTGAATGCACATTTGCTGCCATAGTGTGCCCTATGTACACACTAAAGTAAGCATATAACACATTAAGGTGTGTGGTTACGTAATCTCGTTCATCAGCACCTACTAATAGGCGAAATGCACCAGGCGTTTCATTAGCATGCGCATATAAGCTACGAATATTGTACGATGGCAATGCGCATAGTTCATACGTATTTACATCACCAGACAATAGGCACAAGTAATTAGCATAAGCGAAATGCGCGTGTAATAACGAAACCATTGTAAATTCTGTAGTTGCGGAACTGCCTATTATGCACGCTGCGTTTGTCGTACTAATATGCGCGCAATACGCAGCCCTACCATGTAGTAACTCAAGCAATGTAACGCTAGACAACCCTAAATGCGTTACTTTATATGTTGGGAAAGTGAATGTGCCTATGTAACCTATGCGCAATAGGCCTGCACTTTCAAAAACACGATTGGTAATACGTATATGTAAAATAGAAGATTCTTTTTTCATATGTACGCCTAATAGTAAAAGCACATCGCAATCATTGAACACAGAAGTTAATTTATCGGCAAATATATACGTTAGACGCATATCCACATCCGTATAGGCATGCCTATTGACACTGGAAATGCCAATTGACGCACATAACAAGCGGAATACGAAAAGCGAATACGCATCTAGCAAAGCACCAGCGTGCCCTATAAACTGAAACATATTACCATGGCACTGCGTGTATACACTGGCAAACCCATTGGCGACTGCTTCGTAGGCTATCTCCCAGCTACACAAGTACTGTGCTCCAGAAATGGTATCTACAATACCTGGTGATACTATGCGCCCGTGTGACAGACCTGCACCACAGTGCCGTATCTTATCAGTAATTCATTCATTGTTCAACAAATCATTTATGCGTGGTAAGATACGTACGATGTGCGCGCCGTACGTATCTATCCGAATGTTACTGCATAGGCTGTCTAAAATATCAATAGATTCGGTGCTTACTACTTCCCATACACGCATTGTATAAGCAGACGGTTTTGCGGTTAGTGCGCCTACAGGGCATATGTCAGCCACATTACCGATTATTTCATCATACACGGGTAACGCGGCCCTACCACGCGCTCGTACACCACTAGCGTGACTATATATAATAGCTTCTCGTAGAGCGTAGGTAGACAGCAACGTTGCACTACCTCTACCAGTTGTACCAAGTAGCGATACACCTACTATTTCATCGAAGAACCTGACACAACGTGTACAGTGTATACATCTGGTCATTGTTACCTTTATTAACGGACCAAATGATGCTAATTGAATGCTTACACCGCGTTTATATTCAAGGAATCGACCTATATCACTGCCATATGCTCCTGTTTGATCCTGCAAATCACATTCACCACCTTGATCACAAATAGGGCAATCTAATGGGTGATTTAGCAAAAGAAACTCTAGCATAGTCTCACGCGCCTGTTTCACTAGTATACTGTTAGTATACACTTCCATTTCTGAAACAACTTCTGTACTGCAAGCCAGCGATGGCTTAGAAACACCTCCGATCTCGACAACACACATCCTGCAGTTGCCAGCTATAGACAAATGCTCATGGTAACAGAAACGCGGTATGGTTATTCGTAAAACATCGCATTGCTGTATTAAAGAGTACGAGTCTAGCATACGCGATACGGCAGACACATCAAACTTCACTGTTATGCCATTTATATAATATTGTACCATTGTCTTAGTGGCACGCCTACTACGTAACCGGTTACCATACGCCTATGCAAACAATTACTAGGTGCTACTAGCAGACGCTACTTTACTACCTGGCCCACTTTAATAGCGTAGCGTAGTCACACATAGCATATAGTATGCAGAAACAAGCAATATGCGCTACACCAATGTTATTAGGCAAATCGGTTGATCTGTCTCGCACAATATGTGCTATCCTGAATAGCCTATCACGACGATTTGGAGACACCATTTATGTACCCTAGACCACCTAGTCTCTTGAATGCGAATCTAGACATTCTATATGTTGTTGATACTGCACGGGCACGCCCGTAATACATGCACCTATTACGCAATTGTGAAGCTCTTTGACTATGGACCTCGCGCTTAAATAACAAAAAAAAAGTATATTTAAACTCGCGTGTCTGCAGACCCGACAAACCGACTATGCCATTTTGCGAGTACAAGCGGCTCTCATTATAAACGCTGTGTAAGAAGTGCGCATAGTATGCATTTCGCACAGCGGCATATCTTCTCGAAGCATCCTGTTTCATTAGCTTGCTAATAGCCATCCACTAGTGTCGCGATAAACGCATCGTTATCACTGTTTTCTTGTACCAATTGTTCTACTTCTACTGCACAAATAGCACGTACTAACTGATCTACATCAGTACCCAATGGCTGTATACGTTGTGCATAGTAAGCACTATACTCGGTTAACAGTGCTGTTAAGTCTTCTTGTATCAAATCTAGTGAGAATATCATTAACAAGCTCTCTAACACAGCTGGTTGCTCGTAAAATAACGCAAATCTATCGTTCCTTGAAGGCAGCATTGCTATTACTTCCTTCATAGACAAAAGTTTCATAAATGCTTTGAAACTACGTGGTAATATGGCATCTACCGCGTCTAACGATAAAGCGAATAGGCCAACTACTTGCTTATACAAAGAGTATGTCTCGTATAAATCCTGTGTAAAAAAAGCCATCATGCGTTCGCCTCTGCGTACATGTAACGCCACTTCTAAATCATCATTACCTACTTTGGATAAGCCTATAAACATACGATACATTGAAAACACACTACGCGCACGACGCGACACTTCTAACATAACTGGATACTGCGCAGCTGAACCGACCCTGCTAACGGACAATGTCAAGTCAACAGCTGGTCTAATACCCTTATTTACTAACGTTTTTACCAAAAAAATTTGACCATCAGTAATTGAAATTACGTTAGTTGATATGTATCCAGACACATCACCACCTAGTGTTTGAACTATTGGTAACGCTGTCAGCGAACCACCATTTACTAGTTGTGCTGAGCGCTCTAGCAACCTAGCATGCAAATAAAAAATATCACCAGGATACGCTTCCCTTCCAGGTGGTCTCCTCAACAATAAGGCCATTTGTCGGTATGCCACAGCATGCTGTGTCAAATCATCGTATACTACTACTGCATCATATCCGTTTGACATGAACCACTCACCTACAGCGCATCCAGCGAATGGCGCTAGATATTGCAGAGCTGCCATATCATCGGCGCTAGTAAATATTATACACGTATAATACAAGGCGCCTTTCTTTGATAGCACTTTTCGCAAGCGCACGATCTCTGAGCGCTTACCACCAACAGCTACGTAAATGCAAGGTAGGAATAGTGAGTACTTGTAGTCACTCCATGCAGCACCGTTGTTTCAATCACCACATAATACGTTGTTTCTGTATTGCTGATTAATCAAAGCCGTAATTGCTAACGATGTTTTACCACTGTTTTGATCACCAATAATCAACTCACGCTGACCACAACCGATTGGTATGAAACAATCTACGGAGACCACACCAGTCATAAACGGTACTGTTACTGGTGCTCTAGCTATAATACCTGGCGCACCCATTTCCACGGAAGCCCATCTAGTGTTGAATAATTCAAGCAATAATGCTTCGGAAACAGTGCGATCTGAAGGTACTAGAAAGTCACCTAGTGGTCCCATTACCTCACCGAGCACACCAAAGCCACATTTTGTTTTGACTAATTCGTTAGTGCGATATACCACATCACCTACCTGTAATGCTCTTTGTACACCGCTAATTAAAGGCACTTTACAAATATGCTCTTCCAAATTCCATACGAAGCCTGAAACTTCGCCATTTTGTTGCTTGAATCGTACAAGCTCACCACAAAATGCACCTCTTAATCCGGATACCGATACTATGTTATCACAAATATCAACTACTCTACCTATATGAGTTACATTATATTGCATTATGAATTTATTAAACGCTACCCTATCAGCGTACTCTAGTGCACCTGTTAATACGTAGTGCGCATCTAAGAACCTAGGTTTACACTACCACCTATTTGCTTTGTAAAAGCTAATAACCAATGCTAAGCCAATAGCTGATTCACATGCACCTACTGTCAATACGAACAGGGTGCACACGTTGCCTAGCAAATCATCCAAATACGTTGAAAAAAAAATTAGGTTGTAATTTACAGCTAACAACATTACCTCTAACGACATTATAGTAAGTATTACATTTTTACGACTCATAAAGACACCGCACATTCCGATAACGCATAAAAGGAGTGATACAATTAAATGATACAACATATCGGCGATAGCGCTAATACACTTATTTATTGTAAGTGCTATGTTACGCATCAAAAAAAGGTGCGTAGTATAGTAACACACACCTACTGCGAGTGCGCAACAAATATGCTATTTTTTCTAAAAAAGAATCAAAAAGGTAACCATTAATATAAACAGGGCTACTGCTTCTGTCAATGCGAAACCTATAAGCGCATAATTGAATAATCCTTTGGCAATGCTAGGGTTCACCGATACTGCCTCTAATAAACCACTAAAGATACTGCCTATTCCTTGG
>Ga0181508_1127917_pt1 | contig 18707 bp, 20 predicted proteins | sample PEATcosm2014_Bin_15_FD_135916 | JGI IMG/M metagenome (GOLD analysis project Ga0181508, IMG submission 135916) | Metatranscriptome of peatland microbial communities from MTU Mesocosm Facility, Houghton, MI, USA - PEATcosm2014_Bin10_10_metaT... | ecosystem: Environmental > Terrestrial > Soil >... | reverse complement strand
CTTTAATCCGCATCTTAGTTTGTCTAGCGCCAATAAAGATTATTTTCACCCAAATGGGTGATGACTACATCATAAAAAACGCATAGAATAGCGTTCAAAATACTAGAATCCATACTAATCAGACTGCATATCATCAATTCGACAAACTTCCTGTCTTGTAAAATGATTGCTTTAATGCCGGAATAAAGATTATGGCAACAAATTTTACTTTTAAAATTACGGAAACATCCCCTAGTTTAATTGAAAAAACTCAGAGTAGCCGATATCAACCTAGGATTAACGGTAGCGTTGAAACCAGTATGCTAAATTTATACTGTTACCGGATTTTAGACTATGAAGGACTGCTTGCCATGACTAAATGGATGGACTATTCATCATTGATGGTATGGATGAATATTCATACCCGTGGAAAACATCATGCCTTTCAGGTACAAACCACGGCGTCTGACAATTTATCCACCTCAGGCAATGTAACAAATCTCGACTTAGTCGCTAGTGTAGCGATTGACAACAAGCATAACCCCATTTCAGCTGCGCCCCAATCAGAACGTAAACTTGGGTTTTTATTTTTTAAATAATTTGTTGAATTCATAAACAAACTAGCGTTGTTGATCATGGGTATTTTGCAGGTTTGGATACAGTAAAAAGCCACCTTCCACATCTACTTTTAGCAATATTCTGAGATTATTTTTATGGATTGAATAATTTAAACCATTCATGCCGTTAGTGTCTTGAACGTTATTGCCGCCATTACCGGCAATTTCCAGCCATTCTCCCAAGTTGGCGCGGATTGAACTATGTATTGCCTGAGTTTGCTTGCTATAGCCCTGCTGATCATTTTCAGCCCAAGGCTCTATATCAACTACAACTTGCCGGCCAGTCAGTCTCGGGGTAACTGCAAAACCGCTTCCGGTCTGTTGAGCCGGCATTGACACACCCAAACCCTGGTTTCTGCCATTCATGCCATAGATACTGACGTTAGCCGATGATTTGACATTACCAAGTTTGATAAGGGCCTGATGTCCATCCAGAGTCTGTACATGCATGATCTGATTGCCGACAAGATCTCTGGTATCCGCATTCATGCCATGCATTTCAATTGCCGGCGGGTTAATCGCCTTTATGGCTTCAGCATTTAGTTCGGCAGCAGTTTTAGTGCTATTTTGAATAACTGAAATAATTAAATTGTTGACAGTAACATCAAGAGAAGCGATTAATTTCAGAAAATCCGCCATTTTTTCCGGAGTGGTTTTGATGATCAAATTAGAGCCATCGGCCACTACCTTGTCAGAACTTTCCAAAACTGGCGTCAAAAGCGGTATTAACTCTGCAGCAGGCCGATTTTGCAGCGGCACAACTTCCATGACGGTATTATCTGCACGAATCGCACAGCAATATAATAGCAAGCATAATATCAAATTAAATTTCTTCATAAAGAGCAAGATATTGTGTGGCGCTGTTTTTCCAGGAAAAATCCTTGCTCATGGCATTCCGCTGAATTTTTTTCCAGGCTGACTTATCCGCAAACAACACTAAACTGCGTTTAATAGCTTCGATCAAAGCCGCTGGAACCGGATCGCTAAATACAATACCGCTAGCACTACCATTTGCCAAACTTTCCGGCAGGGCATCCACCACAGTATCCGCCAAACCGCCGGTTTTGCGGACTATGGGCACAGTTCCGTATCGTTGGCTATACATTTGATTCAAACCGCATGGTTCAAATCTCGACGGCATCAGAAAAATATCGGCTCCGGCTTCAATTTGATGAGCCAATTGTTCATCATAACCAATGTTTACGGCAATTTTCTCCGGATACAAACGGGCAAAATCCTCCAGTTTTAGTTCTATGCTTTTATCGCCGCTACCTAACATTACAAATTGAATAGGTAGTGAAACCAGTTCCTGCAGGTTGCTCAGCACCAGATCAATCCCTTTCTGTTCTACCAACCGGCCGATCAAGCCAAACAAAGGGATTTGCTGATTGACTGGCAATCCAAATTTTTCTTGCAAATAAACTTTATTTAGCAGTTTATCATTCAGTTTTTTTGAACTATACGTATGGCTGATATAGGGATCTTTGACCGGGTCCCAGACATTAATATCAATACCGTTGATAATACCCGACAAATTATCTCTTCGATATGCCAGTAAACCTTCCAGACCATAACCAAATTCAGGTTTTTGAATTTCCTGGGCATAGGTTGGGCTCACGGTGGTAATTCTATCGGCATAACTCAGTCCGCCTTTAATGAAAGATAACATGCCATGAAACTCCAGGCCGTCAGGATGCCACAGTAGTCCGGGAAGATTTAGCAAATTATATGCGCTTCCTGGAAACAAGCCCTGGTAAGCCATATTATGTATGGTAAAAATACTGGCTGGCCGGTATTCTTCAAGACTTAAGAAGGCAGGCGCCAAACCGGTTTGCCAATCGTTGCAATGCAGGATATCCGGTTTCCAATCCAGATAGGCGCGATTCATGGACACCTCGACAACTATGCGGCAAAATAACGCAAAACGGTCTCCAATATTGTGCCAGGGTTTACCGGTTTCATCCAGATACGGGTTCCCCGGAAAATCAAAGAAAGCCGGAAAATCGACGAGCCAGACGATTACCTCGGAATTGGGCAATCGGGTTTCCAAAATATTGACATCACAATTATTGACGCGCACCGTACACAGATACCTGCCGGTTTCACAGTTCGATATATCATGATAATTAGGCATAATTATGCGTATATCCTGACCTAAATCGGCTAACGCGATGGGCAGGCTTCCCGACACATCAGCCAAACCGCCGGTTTTGATCATTGGATGCGCTTCACTTGTGGCAAACAAAATTCTTTTCATGCGTTGTTTCTTTACATTTTCAGGATAATTCCCGCCAAAGGTGGCAGAGTGACAAGAATCGAGTGAGGCAGATTCATCCAGGGAACCGGTTGGGAGAACACATGTCCATTACCGATATTGCCGCCATCATAGTAGTGGGAATCTGAGTTGAAAATTTCATAATATTGTCCGGCATGAGGCACCCCTACCCGATAACCTTCGCGAGGCACCGGCGTAAAGTTCAGGATCACCACCAAATCTTCATTACCTGATTTACGTCTATAACATATTATAGATTGCTGGACATCATGACAATCTATCCACTCAAAACCATGATAATCAAAATCATAGAAGTACAACGCAGAATGGGTGGTATAGATTTTATTTAAATCCTTGACCAAAGTTTGCACTCCGCGGTGATGTGCATAATCAAGCACATACCAGTCCAGCACATTATTTACGCTCCATTCACAACCCTGAGCGAATTCACAACCCATAAATAGCAGTTTTTTACCGGGATAAGTAAACATCAAGGTGTAAAGCAAGCGTAAATTAGCAAATCGCTGCCACTCATCACCCGGCATTTTATTCAGTAAGGATTGCTTGCCGTGCACAACTTCGTCATGAGAAAACGGCAGGATAAAATTTTCTGAAAAGGCATAGAGCATACCAAAAGTCAGTTGATCATGATGATAAGGACGATGAACCGGGTTTTCCTTCATATAGCAGAGAATGTCATGCATCCAGCCCATATTCCACTTCATGGAAAAACCTAACCCTCCCGTCCAGGTTGGTCTGGTGACTTGAGGCCAGGAAGTGGATTCCTCGGCCATGATAATGGTGCCGGGATGCTGTTCATGAGTAACCTGATTCATTTGGCGAAGAAAATCAATAGCCTCAAGATTTTCGTTTCCGCCATACATATTAGGTATCCAGTCATTAGCTTCCCGGGAATAATCCAGATAAAGCATTGAAGCAACTGCATCAACTCTTAACCCATCCAGATGGAATTCTTCCAACCAGAAAAATGCGCTGGATAGTAAAAAGTTTTTAACCTCGTTTCTACTGTAGTTATATATCAGCGTTCCCCAATCGCGATGCTCACCTTTGCGCGGATCTTCATGCTCATAAAGCGCACTGCCATCAAAGCGCGCCAAGGCGAAACTGTCTTTGGGAAAATGCGCCGGCACCCAGTCCAGCAAAACCCCGATGCCATTTTCATGAAAAATATCTACAAAAAAACGAAAATCGTCCGGCTTGCCGTGACGGCTGGTAGGGGCGAAATAGCCCGTAGTCTGATAACCCCAGGAAATATCAAGGGGATGTTCCGTTATTGGAAGTAATTCGATATGGGTAAAACCCATGTCTTTAACATATGCCACCAGTTTTAAGGCCAGATCACGATAATTCATGAAATTGCCCTGAGGATCTCTATGCCATGATCCTAAATGCACTTCATAAATCGACATAGGTTCATGCAGCCAATTACGATTTTTCCTTTCCGTCATCCATTTGCTATCTTGCCAGACATAGCTGTTTTCATTCGTCACCACGGCCGCGGTCTGTGGTCTGAATTCAAATTGCTGACCATAAGGGTCTGACTTAACCAGCAACTCACCGGATTGACGATTTATTATTTCAAATTTGTATAAACAACCTACCTTGAGACCGGGAATAAAAATTTCCCAGATACCACTGCCTCCCAAGGTACGCATGGCGTGAACGCGTCCATCCCATTGATTAAAATCGCCTACCACGCTCACCCGTTGAGCATTAGGCGCCCAAACCGCAAAATACACTCCTTGAATTCCTTCTATAGTATGTAAATGCGCGCCCAATTTCTGATAAATATGCCAATGGCGGCCTTCGGCAAATAAATGCTGATCGAACTCAGGCAATACTGTTCCAAACGTATAGGGATCAAAATGCTGATGCTGCACTCCATCTTTATCAGTCCAATGCAACTCATAATGCTTTGGCAACATTTCTTGTGGATAGAGCTCAAAAAAATCGGTGCCGGCGATTCTGTCCATCTGTGGTCCATCAACACCGATTTTAACGATTTCGGCGTAAGGTAAAAACACCCGGATCACGGTTTTTTTATTTTGAGAATGACGACCTAAAACTGAAAATGGGTCATGATGACGAGCCTCAGTAATTTTAATAATGTTTGGATCAAGCATTTTTTCTTTGCTTGGCTTGTTCATTTTGGTAAGCCTCAATGGTAGTTCGTTTGATTTTGGAAAGAATAGGCATATTTAGGCGCCATTCCAACATACAATGTTAGCCTCATTTTTTTTACTTTTCCATGAAGAGTAACGATAATGGCGCAAAGCGGCAAGAAAAGTCTTGAGTAATACGCCAAAAAAATAGTTTAGAGAAATTAAATTCTTTGTAGGGGATAGAAATGTCAGTCGTGGATTCACAAAAAAATCTTAGAAGAGTCAGTGAATTAACCCGTAACACCATAGCTTTGATTCTTGCTGGCGGGCGGGGATCCCGGCTAAAACATATGACAGACTGGCGGGCAAAACCAGCTGTGCCTTTTGGCGGTAAATTCCGGATTATCGACTTTCCGTTATCTAACTGCATCAATTCCGATATACGTAAAATCAGCATTCTCACTCAGTACAAGGCCGACTCCTTGATCAGACATATTCAACAAGGCTGGGGGTTTTTACGTGGTGAGTTTGGAGAATATGTCGATTTAATGCCTGCCCAGCAGCGCCATGATGAACAATCCTGGTATAAAGGCACAGCAGACGCGATTTTTCAGAATATTGACATTCTTCGCTCCAGAAACCCTGAATTTATACTGGTTCTGGCTGGCGATCATATATACAAAATGGATTATTCAGCCATGCTGGCTGACCATGTCGCCAACGACGCCGATTTAACCATAGGCTGTATCGAAGTACCCTTACAGGATGCCAAAGAGTTTGGCGTCATGCATGTCGATGAAAACCGGCGAGTCAAAGATTTTATTGAGAAACCGGCCAATCCTCCGGCTATGCCGGGCCGGGAAAATACAGCTCTGGCTTCAATGGGGATTTATGTTTTTAACGCTCCTTTTTTATTTGAGCAATTGATCAAGGATGCGGATATGCCAAATTCCCACCGCGATTTCGGCAAAGACATCATTCCATCCGTAATCAGCAAATATAACGTCAATGCTTATCCTTTCCTGGATTTGCAAAGCGGACAACAAAGTTATTGGCGAGACGTCGGAACCATTGATGCGTATTGGGCTGCCAATATGGAACTGATTGGCGTTAAACCCGATCTAAATTTATATGATAATACATGGCCTATTTGGACTTATCAGGCTCAGACTCCTCCCGCCAAATTCGTGTTTGATGACGATGATAGACGCGGTCAAGCTATTGACTCCATGGTTTCCGGAGGATGCGTGATTTCCGGCTCCACTGTTCGACACTCTTTATTATTCTCCCAAGTCAGAGTCAATTCATACTCCGTGGTTCAGGATTCAGTCATTATGCCGGACGTCAATATCGCCAGACATTGCCGTATTACCAAGGCAATTGTCGAAAAAGGCTGTCAAATACCTGAAGGTACGATAATTGGTGAAAATCCGGAAGATGATAAAAAACGTTTTTATGTGAGCGAAGGCGGGGTAACTTTAGTGACCTCCGACATGCTGGGACAAAGAAGGCACTATGTCAGATAAGTTGGGCTGTATTAATACCCTAAGAGTTTAATTTAGGGTATTAATACTAAATAAAGACCTCATCGAACAGAGGAAATTTGAAGCAAACAGTCAAAAAATCGCCGAACTTTGCTTCTGAAATTTAAAAAATCGAACTAGTTTGAAATTGGCGAGTTAGCAGTCTTTGCTTTCTAAGATCGGCTCTCTTTTTCGATTATGGTACATTTTATTTTCGTGACTTGACCTGCAATTGCTAAGCTCTTTTTGAGGAAATCCATATTCTTTTGTATCTTTTACGTGTTTTTTTCTCATGACATCTCACCTCTTGGTTTTAGAAACGGCAAATCAATCTTATAAACCTGTAATGAATAAAACAGCAACGAACTTCACAAATCCATCATTTTCTAGTACTCAAACATCAACCTGCAAACCCTTTACCACGACCACCACTATGCTGGCAGGATTTGTTAATGATACAATATCCATAACTTATCTATGATGCGAGTCTCAGATAGTTCTAGCAGATATTTTTACACGAGGTAATCATACGCCTGATCATTGCAAGCTACAAATATCTATCGGTTACATCCATTTGTGGATGTAGATGTTTTGAAGCAAGAAATAATAGTGTCCGATAAGTCAATTTAGTTATATACAGTTCAAACATTTTGGATAACACTCATCCGATAAGCTAAATAACCGGAAAATCAATACAGTATGAATACATTTACCGCGCTTTTCGCTGATGCATTGGCTTATGAAAGATAAACTGAATGTAGTGTTATGCTGGCACATGCACCAGCCGGAATATAGGGACAGGCAAAGCGGCGAATTTAAAATGCCCTGGACTTATCTGCATGTCATCAAAGATTATGTTGACATGATCGCTCACCTGGAGGCGCACCCCAATGCCAAAGCCGTTGTCAACTTTGCCCCTATCCTACTGGAACAAATTGAGGATTATTCCAATCAGGTTAGTCATTATCTGCATGACCGAATTGCCATTAAAGATCCTCTATTGGCCGCATTAGTCGAACCTTCCGTGCCGGCCGATGCCGAAAAACGTCTGATGCTGCTAAAAGACTGCAAAAAAGCCAATCGTGATCGCCAGATTAATCGCTATCCGGTTTTTTTGAAGTTAATTGAAATGTCGGACTGGCTGCAGTCACATCAAGACGCCATCAATTATGTCAATTCCCAGTTCATTTCGGATATTTTAGTTTGGTACCACCTGATCTGGATGGGGGAAACTGTCAAGCTAACGGATTTTCGCGTCAGATGCCTGATAGAAAAAGGCAGCAATTTTTCCCTGCATGACAGAATTGAAATTGTAGAAATTATTGGCGATTTACTATCAAAGGTCATTTACCGTTATAAGGCGTTGGCCAGAAAAGGCCGCATAGAATTATCCGTCACCCCGTATGCTCATCCCATTGTGCCCTTGATGCTGGACATTCAATGCGCCAGGGAAGCCATGCCTGAGGTGATTTTGCCTGAATTAAACCAATATCCTGGTGGTGAAGAGCGTGTCATCTGGCATTTGCGTAAGGGTATGACCACATTCAGACATTTTTTTGGTTTTGAACCCAATGGATGTTGGCCTTCCGAGGGTAGCGTCAGTGAAAAAACCTTAAAAATACTTTCTGAGTTTGGCTTCAAATGGACTGCCAGTGGCGGCAATGTACTTCATAACAGTTTAAATGCTTCAGGTATGCTTGCCCAAACCAATCGACACCACCCTTTCAAATTAAAATCCTCTGATATCGCCTGTTTTTTTCGAGATGACGGCTTGTCGGATTTGATTGGTTTTGAATATTCCAAATGGCACGCTGACGATGCAGTTGCAGATTTTATTCAACATATGGAAAACATTTATCAAAGTCAAACACAGCCCGCGGTGGTTTCTATCATCATGGACGGGGAAAATGCCTGGGAATACTTTCCGGACAATGGTTATCATTTTTTAAGCGCCTTATATAGGCAACTAAGCGATCACCCTAGAATTAAATTGACTACCTTCTCTGAATGTTTGGATAATAATACCATTGAAATAAAACAATTACCCAAACTTGTTGCAGGCAGCTGGGTATATGGCTCATTCTCAACCTGGATAGGTGATGCAGATAAGAATTGCGGATGGGACATGCTGGGTGACGTCAAAACTGTCTTTGATAACGTATTGGCAGAAGGCAGACTAACTGATCAACAATTATCCATGGCGGAAATTCAACTTGCTGTCTGCGAAGGTTCGGATTGGTTCTGGTGGTTTGGCGACTATAATCCCGGTGAGGCGGTCAGTGATTTTGAGAAACAATACCGGCTTAACCTGACTAATCTGTATCGTTTACTCGGCGCCGAACCGCCGGCATATCTGGCTTTATCTTTTACCCAGGGTTCCGACATCCCCGTCATGGGTGGGGCAATGCGTCGTAGTAACGCAATTTGATTACACTTTTAGGAAAACATGAGTTCATTATTGAATAAACGCCGCGCAGGAATATTGTTGCATATCACATCTCTGCCCGGTCCTGGCGGCAGTGGAGACTTAGGTAAAGAGGCCTATAACTTCGTTAATTTTTTACAAAACTCCGGTATCACAGTCTGGCAAACACTGCCCTTAGGCATGACTCACGGCGATGGCTCACCCTATCAATGTCTGTCCGCCCACGCCGGAAATCCTGCCTTCATCAGTATTGACTGGTTAGTTGAGCGTGGCTGGCTGAATACGCAGGACATCTGTTTCGATTGCCAAGGCGGCTACGAGTTTGGTAAAAATTGTCTGATTAGCAAGGCCTTCTATGGATTTCAAAGCTTAGCCGACGAAAAAGACAAAAATGATTTCAAACAATTTTGTCAGGACAAATCCTTTTGGCTTGACGATTTTGTTCTATTCATTGCTTTTAGAAATATTTTTGGACAAAAAAAGCTGGAATGAATGGCCGAAGGACATCCAGCAACGAGATCCGGTAGCCATTAAGGAAGCCAAAAATTTGCTTAAATCCGTATTGGAAGGCATCAAGTTCGAACAGTATGTATTTTTTCGGCAATGGCATGATTTAAAAAATTATGCTTCCGAACGCAGTGTGTTGCTATTTGGCGATATTCCTATTTTCGTTTCCTATGACAGCGCCGATGTCTGGGCAAATCGACAAGAGTTCAAGTTAAATCCTTCGGGGGAAATGGAAGTTGTTGCCGGGGTGCCACCGGATTATTTTTCTGCAAACGGGCAACGCTGGGGAAATCCACATTATGACTGGGAATACCAGCAAAAAGATGGCTTTAAATGGTGGTTAAACAGGCTGCAAAGTCAATATGAAATGTTTGATATTGTTCGTATTGACCATTTCCGGGGATTTGAAGCCGCTTGGGAAATTCCGGCAACTGAACAAACCGCCATTAACGGTAAATGGGTCACGGCTCCCGGCCGGCAACTACTGCAAACCATACAACAGCACTTTCCTACTTTATCTTTGGTCGCTGAAGATTTAGGTATCATCACTGCAGAAGTAGAAGCCTTGAGGGATGACTTTAATTTGCCGGGCATGAAAATTCTGCAATTTGCTTTCGATGGCAATAATAAAAATCCTTATTTACCGATGAACTGCCAAAAAAATAGTGTGATCTATACCGGGACTCACGACAATGATACCTCTCTAGGCTGGTTTTTCAGCTTGGCGGATTTTGAAAAACACCGGGTTTATGAATACCTGGGCTGGTCGCAAATGCCAATGCCGGATGCTTTGATATTTGCAGCTATGGCATCGGTTGCCAATCTGGCAGTCATCCCAATGCAGGATATTTTAAAACTGGGTTCACAGGATAGAATGAACACCCCTGGCACCACGGAAGGTAACTGGCGCTGGAGGTTCGAATGGTCGCAATTAACCAGTGACAAAGTGAACTTTCTATCGCATATGATTGGTTTATTCGGCAGATAAACAACCTAAGAGGCTTTGTGGCATATCGGCGTAATACGGCCATCGCCGATTACGTCCTATGCTGCCGACAAACAGTCTTGCTGTAATTTTAACAATTCCCTGATTTGGCATATCCGCACTTCATCTAATTCCGAAGTCCGGCAGGATTGTTTGCACAAAGCCCCTCTAAACCCCAAATAATCGGCTTTCAAAGCAGATAACAACGGCACATCTGTTAAGGATAAAGAGCCGGCAAGACCGGTCAGCAACGAATTGGATCTGGCGGTTTCCACGAAGCTTTGCAACTCCGGCAAAGACCTGAATCCAGTCAGGCTACCCATTTTTTTATGCATGGTATCCAGCATGACCCCATGAAAACCGGCCTTAGCCAGGGTTTTGGTAATTGAAAAATCTGTGCCGGTATCAGCGAACAGCACGGCAATCAACCGGTAGTCCTGCTTTGCCAAAGCAGACAAAGCCGCTATGCAAGACGGCCAGTCTCCATCAGGAAAAAAACCGATTTTCACAAAATCTACACCGGTTGAAGCCATCGCTTTAACGGCTTGGCTTAACACATCCGCCTGCATAGGCAAATCGCCAACCGTAGCGCTTAACTGCGCATCCGGCTTTAATTTTCTCACAATTTCAGCAACTTCAATAATGGACAAAGCCCCTAATGCGCCTTGTTCAGGTTGCTTTAAATCAATGATATCGACATTCAACCGATAAACCAGTTGCGCTTCATGCAAACTATTTACACTTGCCAACATCAAGCTCATCGGCCAATCCGGGGTTTTCTTTGTTGTTCAACAAATTCCATTAGCCAAGCCCAGGCTATTAGTTCTCTTGGGCCTGCAGTCTTTTCCAAAGCGCTGCGTAAATATTCCAATTCTCTAACTATCTTGTTCAAAGGCAGCCTACCTAGACGGCTGACCAAAATAGCTGCCTCCAAAACCGCGGATTGAGCACGATTAAAGCCTAAAAAAGGCTTATGATTACAAACATGTACAGTTTTGCAAAATAATTTTGGACGGACAGGGTCATCTTCATATCTCTCCAAAACAACTTCTGCATGAGCTAGAGTATCCGTTAAAAAATATCCTTTAATAACCTCGGCAGGTTGCAACGGCCAATCGCGTCTGCCGGTTAAACAACCGGCAAAAATTCTGACGTCATCGCAATAATTAATCACCGCAGATTGAGTTTCCAGAATATTGTTTAAGGTTAAATTCGGTTTAAAAGGTAGGATGATAGAGTAATCTTCCACAATATGAACGCCCATAGGCGCAATATGAGTTAAACCTTCCCTATTAATACTGGTAATCAGAGTTTCTTGTATCATTACGATTTTAAGTCTATCTTGATAATGTCAAATGCCGGATTTAAGAGAATTATTGAACTATATACTGTAATCGCCAGCCATTGCAGATTAAAAAATATGCAAAAAAACTACCTATTATCCTATTACATAATTAACAAGATTATCAATGCACTTAGTTAACATTTGCGATTTGTCTATTTTGCTGATTGAACCTTCCGCGATGCAGTTAAAGGTCATCATTCAATATCTAAATCATGAAGGTATCCATAAAATTGAAGGCGTTTCCAACGGCTCTGCCGCATTAAGCAGTTTAACAGAACATCATCCGGATCTCATTATCAGCAGTCTATATTTACCTGACATGACTGCAACCGAAATTCTCGAAAAAATCAGGCATATCGAGCGTTTATGCCACATACCTTTCATGTTGATCTCAAGCGAATCCAGTTTTGACAAGCTGGACGCCATACGTCAGGCGGGTGTAGTCGCTATTCTGCCCAAACCTTTTGCGCCTGAAGACTTGAAGAACGCTTTAAGAGCCAGTATTGAGTTCATCGACCCCCAAGAAATCAATTTGGAACATTATGACATTGAAAATGTAAGAGTTTTAGTTGTCGATGACAGCCATTTAGCCAGAAAGCATATCATCCGGGTCTTAAACAACATGGGTATAGTCAAAATTACTCAAGCTGAAAATGGCCGGCAAGGCATCGACATCTTCCAGCAAAACGAAGATGCTTTTGATCTAATCGTCACCGATTACAATATGCCGGTCATGGACGGTCAACAGTTTATCGAAAATATTCGTCAGGTCTTGAGAAATTCTATCATCCCGATTTTGATGGTAACCAGTGAAGATAACGAAACCCGCCTGGGTAATGTTCATAAAGCCGGGGTATCAGCTATTTGTGACAAGCCATTTAACCCGGAAACTGTTAAGGAAATGCTGTACAGAGTTCTGGAAAACTAAACGTTCCGTAGTTAGGTTACGATCATACCACCGGGTATCGAAACCGTCACAACCTGCATCAAATTAAAATCTATTAGAGCCATAGCAATGCTTATTGCTATGGTTGTTTCAACGCCTCTCAAACTCACTATTGTGCTTGGCTTAAAATTGCCATTTTAAGTTTTTTAGTAAGGCTTTTTTATTTTCGTCTAAGATAAAAAACCAATTTTGTGCAATAATTCAAACTTGTTCTGCAACATTTCCTAATTTAGGATTTAATTTCTTACTAGGTGATAAATATGGTATCAACTAATCAAAATTTTAAAAATCCATTTTACATTGCCTTAGTCATCTCAGGCCTATTAATGGCAATAGCATTTAATGAATGCTCCGCCCAATATCCTCAAGGTGTCCAGAGTCCGCAACCAGGCTATTATGGCCCAGTTCCGGGTGCGACCTATTATGCGCCTGGCGCGCCGCCTCCGCCGCAACAAGAAGTGATTATTGCAGCCCCCAGCCCTGAGTATGTCTGGACACCGGGTTACTGGCATTGGCAAAATGGCTGGATCTGGATTGGTGGCCAGTGGGCTTTACCTCCCAGACCTGGAATGCGCTGGCATGGACCGGAATGGCATCCGCATGAAGGCGAAAGATTCCGTTTGCAGCATGGTGAATGGCGCTAACGATAACTCTTCACTCCGGTTGTCAAATTTTTTTGTCAACAACAAAAAAATTACTAAAGTTTTAAGAAGTATTGCCGATATTGCTTATTAAAACATTTAGCAAACAATTTACTACGGAAAGTAGCGCGATTTAACTAAAACACGGTCAATACGGGGAGATAATCATGACAATTTCAAGCATAAATTCTTCAGCTGCGCAAAATTATTACAGTCTGACTATTAACGAAACCATTAATACCAATATTAGCAGTAATGGTGGCGCCCCAGGTGCGACAGATGGAGTTTCAAACTTTGGCGGCGGCCAACACCATGGCGGAGGGCTGTTTCAAAGCGTTGTACAGGCTTTGCAAGGTTTGGGACTGAATTTATCCGCGGGTTCCGCGACTAGCAGCCCATCATCTGCGGCCTCAACTACTGCAACAAGCGCCACAACCAATTCGGCGACCAGTTCAACTGATAGCGATGGTGACCATGATCAAAGCGGTTCATCATCTGCGTCATCTGCAAATGTAAGCCAACTTTTACATACTTTTATGCATGATTTGTATCAGGCATTAAATCAGTCAGGCGCATCAGGCGCGGCCCAACAATCCACTACATCAACTACTGAATCCGCTTCTATTTCAGGCGGTAATTTCAACATCAGCGTTTCGGCATCATCTTCGGTAACATCCTCCGGGGGTAGCAATGGCTACAGCAACTTCAACACAAATTTATCCAATCTGATTAGTTCTATAACCAATGGCAGTAATCCTGAAACTAAACTGCAGACGGATTTTTCCAATTTGGTGCAAGCATTGGGTGGTTCAGCGTCTAATACTAATTTGACCTTGCAAAATTTCCTGCAACAACTGCAAACTAATACCAGTTCAGGAATTTCACCACTCAGTAGCACTAACAATCTGTTGCAAGCCCAAGCTTGACCCGGCCTTTAACTGATTGATTTCCTAAGTGGCTGACAAGCTCAGCCACTACTTAATCGCCATTCCCCGCTTCACGGTCTCCCATCTGCTCCAAACAAAACCAGCCTATCATTTAAGCAAGTTGTCCATTTTGGCTGACATCGCGTAAAATTCATTTCTATTTAGCCTAATTGTGGAGCAAATTATGAAATTGGCATTGTGTTTCTTTTTACTACTGGTATCTCAATGGGTTGCTGCTGCAGATGCTGCTAAACCTGAGGCGCCAAATACCGCAGCTCCTAAAGCCGAAGCCCCGAAAGACGAATGGCAAAACACCACAATTAGCGATGAAGTCATTCAAAAAATTCAGGCTGCTCAATTAAGCTATAAAAAATGCGCCGTGGAGCAAATGCGCAAACCTGACATAGCCAACAAACAGGATAGCCGCTTTGCCACCGATGCGGTTGTAAAACAGTGCGAGCCAGTGCTAGCCGGAATTCGTAAGGTCTATATGGATGCAAAAGTTCCACCGGTGATTGCTGACCGGCAGTTAAAAAAACTCCGTATCCAGGTCACCCGGAATGTCCTGCAGGAATTCATGTACGCCGAGGCGGCTAAAAAAGCCGCTCAACCTTAAACCTTATATGCCTATCTTCCATGAATAACTTTTCCATAGATCTTGGCTTGCGTCCAACCACATTTGACTTGTGGCATGTATGTTTGGCTGGCGCTGTTTTAATATTATGCCTGTTGTTGATTGTAACCCTGATTTGGGCAATTCTGGCAGGCAGACGTAACAAGGAACACAGTGTAGTGACCTCTCCTCCTGAAATCAAAATAGTCGAAAAGATTGTTGAAGTTGAAAAAATTGTACAAACTCCTGCTCCGGAACCGATTATTTTGAAGGAAGCCAGCCCCGATGCCGCCTGCCTGTTATTAAGCCTGTTGCAGCGTGAAGCCCGTTTCATTGATTTTATCAAGGAAGATATGAGCGCTTACAGCGATACCGATATTGGCGCAGCAGCACGTATTGTCCATCAGGGATGCCGTCAAGTTATTAATGAACACTTCACCATCAACGCCATTAGTCAGGATGTTGAAGGCAATCGGGTTACGCTGAATCAAGGTTTTGACGCCAATGCCTTTCGCTTGACCGGCAATATCGTCGGAGAACCGCCTTTTACCGGTACACTGGTACACAAAGGTTGGCGTGTAGATGACTTACATCTTCCCAAACTAACTGAAGCTCATAATCCTAGAATAATCGCCGCTGCCGAGGTTGAGTTATGAACGAGCAAACCCGCTATTCTGTTGGAATAGATTTGGGAACCACCCATTGCGTTTTATCTTATCTTGATTTGCATACATCTGAAGATCAACAACCAGTGTTAAGCGTATTGGCCATTCCGCAATTAACTGCACCCGGCAGTATCGAGGAAAAAACCCAACTACCTTCATTCATGTATTTAGCGCATGGCGCTGAAATTGCTGAGGGTGAAACCGCATTACCGTGGCGAAATCCTGCAGAACATCTCGTAGGTGAAATTGCTCGCAATTTGGGTAGCAAAACCCCAATCAGATTGGTTTCCAGCGCCAAAAGCTGGTTATGTCACACTGGCGTCGATTGCAAACAGGATATCCTGCCGGCAGATGCCGGTAGCGATATTCCCAGAGTTTCGCCGTTTCTGGCCAGTAAAGCCTATCTGCAACATTTATGCGATGCCTGGAATCATTTGTTTCCGCAACAACGTCTACAAGATCAGCATCTGACCATTACTGTGCCTGCTTCATTTGATCCGGCGGCGCGCGAATTGACTGTAGAAGCTTGTAAGGCAATAGGGCTGACTCAGATAGTACTTTTGGAAGAGCCTCAAGCCGCTCTATATAGCTGGATAGAAAAAAACGGCAATGATTGGCGCAATCACGTTAAGGTTGGCGACATTATTCTGGTTGTCGACATCGGCGGCGGCACTACCGACTTATCACTGATTGCGGTAACTCAGGATCAAGGCAATTTGCAACTGACCAGAGTCGCGGTCGGCGATCATATTCTGTTGGGTGGCGACAATATGGACTTGGCGCTGGCCTATACTGTTAAAGCTAAACTGGAAAAAGATGGCGGCAAACGCCTGGAAGCCTGGCAATTACAGGCTTTGACTCACGCCTGCCGGGAAGCCAAGGAAAAACTGTTTAATCAACCGGAATTAAACACCATCCCTTTAGTGATCGCCGGCCGGGGTTCCGCTCTGATAGGCGGCACATTGCGTAGCGAATTAAATCGGGAGGAGCTTAACCGGTTATTGGTGGAAGGTTTTCTGCCTGAGGTGGCCGTCAGCGACAATCCCCAGTCCAATCCGCGTAGCGGTTTGCGCAGTAGCGGCCTGCCCTATGCTCAGGATGCCGGCATAACCCGCCATTTAGCTGCGTTTTTATCCAAACAAATACATGCCGTACAAGAGTTTAAAGATATCAAGCTGCCGGAACCGGCCAGTTTCCTACATCCTAGCGGAGTATTACTGAATGGCGGCGTGTTTAAGGCTGAAGTTTTGGCGCAACGTTTAATGACTGTTTTAAATAACTGGCTGCAAGCTGAAAATGCCCCTGCCGCAAGCCTGCTGCAAGGAAGCGATCTGGATTTGGCTGTCGCGCGTGGCGCAGCTTATTATGGTTTTGTTCGGCAAGGTAAAGGTGTACGCATTAAAGGCGGCACCGCGGCGGCTTATTATGTCGGAATCGAAACAGCAATGCCGGCAGTACCCGGTCTGGCTCCGGAACTTGAAGCCCTCTGTCTGGCCCCTTTCGGAATGGAAGAAGGCAGTGAACAAAATCTACCCAACGAGGAATTTGGTCTGATCATCGGTGAACCGGTGCGTTTTCGATTTTTTGCCTCGAAAACTCGCCGGCAGGATACAGTCGGTACACGGCTGAGCAACTGGAACGACGAAGAGTTGATGGAGCTGGATGAAATTGAAATCACCTTGCCTGAAGAAGGTCATCAACTCGGCGAAGTGGTGCCGGTACATTTGTCGTCAGGAGTAAGTGAAGTCGGCACTCTGGAACTGAAAGCAGTGTCGCGCCGCAATCAGCAACAATGGAAAATCGAATTTGACGTCAGAACTAAAGAGGAAGAATCAGCCCAGCCATAAAGGCTTTATTCATCAGTCACTCTGGGCGGCTGGCTTTCTCCGGTTTTATCAATGCGAATTTCGCTGCCTGTTGACAATACTCCCAAATTATCATGCAAGGCATTTTGCCCAAAATAAACTTTATTTTGCCATTTTCTTAAGCGCGCCAGAGTAGTCAGCGGTTCTTTGCCAACGATGGCGGTGTCCGGATCTATGGCCGGAATTGGACAGCGGGAACATGGCTTAGGCAAACGAAAACTGATGCCGTTGATAGTAATCTGCCTCCAAAAATCTTCCGCATAGCTATCGCATTCCGCCACCACTAGATTCGGACGAAAACGCAACATGGAAATATCCATAGACATGGCCTGATTAAGCGCCTGCAAGGAACTCTCAGAAGCGATTAAAAAAGGAAATCCATCAGAATAGGCTGTTTCATCCTTGGCATTAGCATAATCCGGATCAACCTTGCGCACTTGCTCTTCAGGATGATAGACCAGACGGCAAGGCATATCCAAAAATCGGCTTAACCACTGGCTGGCGTGAAGACTGGCTGTTTTGGCAATACAGTTGTCCTGCCAGATTTCCACCCGCACTTCATCGCCATCGCTACTGTTCAAATCTATTTCCGCACCTGCTTCACTGCCGACCGAAAGCCGCAGCTTCTCTCCGGCAATAGCGGTCTTAATTAAAGCCATTTTCGGCAAGCTTCTTTGACTGAGAAATTTACCTCCGGCATCAATCAACATCCATTTTCTATCGTAACGCAATCCGGTTTTGTCTACCGGCCATTGCTTTACTTGCATGCCAGCCAGTGATTTAACGGGATAGACATAAATTTGGCTAAGAATCGGCATTAATCGGATTATCAGTTAAAAGTCAGATCGGTTTGAGTTTGAAGCAAATATTCAGCCAGATCATTATTAACTTTTGTGAATTTCAAACCGTATAGATTTGACTGCAAAGAATACACCACCTTAGCATCAATAACGAAACGCTTGCCGTCATTAAACAATAAATGCAAAGAAACTTTACCTTTTAATGGTATCTTTTCAGGACTAAGCACACCCGCACCTCGACTGCTGATATCATGCAGAATGACATTAACCCCTTTATGCAAAAACAGTTTTCGAACTTTTACAATCGCTTTAATATCCTTGCGGCGATAGCGTATGGCCATACGTTTGTTCACCGGCAGATTATTAAAATTCAAATCCAAACTCAGGTCGTCAAACACGTTGACCAGCTCATCTTCTTCATTCATGGCAGTGAATCAACCTATTTTTTAAAATAATTATGCTAATTCTAAAT
>Ga0181508_1257882_pt1 | contig 19270 bp, 19 predicted proteins | sample PEATcosm2014_Bin_15_FD_135916 | JGI IMG/M metagenome (GOLD analysis project Ga0181508, IMG submission 135916) | Metatranscriptome of peatland microbial communities from MTU Mesocosm Facility, Houghton, MI, USA - PEATcosm2014_Bin10_10_metaT... | ecosystem: Environmental > Terrestrial > Soil >... | reverse complement strand
TTAAATAATACTCACGTTTGTCGGCACGAATTGTGGGGTGCTGTTATCGGCCTGACTGATAACGGTCACTTTTCGGGACAATGCGGAGGCGTAACCCAAGCCGAAACATCGGCAAAATATCAGGAGAAATAAATGGCGGCAGTATCAATGCGTCAAATGTTAGAAGCGGGTGTCCATTTTGGTCATCAGACTCGTTATTGGAACCCAAAAAATGGCGCCATATCTGTTTGGCGCCCGCAATAAAATTCACATCATTGATTTGGAACAAACTTTACCATTGTTTAATGATGCAATGAATTATCTCGGTCAAATGACTGCAAATAAAGGTACAATTTTATTTGTTGGAACCAAAAAAGCAGCGCGTAAAACCGTAGCTGATGAAGCTAATCGTTGCGGTATGCCTTATGTCAATCACCGTTGGCTGGGTGGTATGTTGACAAATTTCAAAACCATCAAAAAATCCATAAATCGTTTAAAAGAACTGGAAGCCATGAAAACTGATGGGACGCTTTACCAGCGCTTTAGTAAAAAAGAGGCCTTGGGTATGGAACGAGAGCTGGAGAAGCTTGAGCGCAGCCTTGGCGGTATTAAAGATATGCGCGGCACGCCCGATGTTATTTTTGTGTTGGATGTCGGCTATGAAAAAAATGCCATTATGGAAGCAAAAAAATTGGGTATTCCTGTTGTAGGCGTGGTTGATTCCAATAATTCGCCGGACAAAATTGATTATGTTATTCCGGGTAATGATGATTCGATTCGCGCTGTGACATTGTATTGTCAAAGTGCATCCGCCGCAGTGATTGAGGCTAAAGCCCTGCGTATGGATGCGGCTGTAAAAGTCGACGAGTTTGTTGAAGAAGTCTCAGCGGAAGCGTAATTTGCGCTTCAGACAGTTAAAGTCTAATTGGGCTTGTCTGAATTAGACGCAAATTAATAATCTTTCAAACGCCTCCTTGTGAGGCGTTTTTTTAGTTAATAAACTTGAGGTATATTTAAATGAGTATTAGTGCGGGAATGGTGAAGGAATTACGAGAGCGGACCGGTTCGGGTATGATGGAATGCAAAAAAGCTCTGGTAGAAGCCAATGGCGATATGGAATTGGCCATTGAAAATATGCGTAAGGCCGGTCTTGCCAAAGCAGACAAAAAAATCAGGCCGAATTGCGGCAGAAGGCGTAATCGGCGCAAAAGTCTCGGCAGATGCCAAAACAGTTGTCATGGTTGATGTTAACTGCGAAACTGATTTTGTCGCCAAAGGAGATGACTTTACAGCTTTTGTAAACGATATCAGTGTTGCTTTATTGGATGCTAACGTTGAAAACGACGAGCAATTGTCCGCTTTGCTTTTGTCAAGCGGTGTTTCTGTGGAAGAAACCCGTAGAGCTTTGATCGCCAAGCTTGGTGAAAATATTACGGTCAGACGTTTTGTTAGATACACCACTAGTGATGGTGGTCAAGCCTATTATTTGCATGGCAGCAAAATTGGGGTTGTCGTAGAATTAAGTAAAAACGATCCGGCCTTAGGTAAAGATATAGCTATGCATATTGCAGCATCTAAGCCTGATTATATTTCAGAAGATCAAGTTTCTGCAGAAGTGATTTCCAAAGAAAAAGAAATTTTTGCTGCACAAGCTATGGAAAGCGGTAAGCCTAAAGAAATCGTTGAAAAAATGATAGGCGGCCGTATCTCCAAATTTTTAGCGGAAGTGACTTTAATAGGCCAGCCATTTATTAAGGATGATAGTTTGACTGTTGGTAAATTGTTGGCTTCCAAAGATACCAAAGTTCTGCGTTTTACCCGCTTTGAAGTGGGTGAAGGCATTGAAAAGAAAGAAGAAAACTTCGCCGAAGAAGTGATGGCGCAAGTTAGAGGCTAAAATCCCGGAAGACCCCGATACGATGTCTTCTGTTTTAAAATGGATTCCTTAATCCGGTTTGACGGGATGTGCTAATGAATGCCTGGCATTTTTTTGGCGCTTCCCTTGGAAAGCCTGATCAACCAAGGCACTGGTAATTACTGGTTAACTGCGGATATTTTGATTATGAGTCATACAATTTGTCAGAGAATTTTACTTAAATTGAGTGGCGAAGCCCTCATGAGCGATAGCGGTGGCAGTATTGATTCCAATATTGTTCAGCGTCTGGCGCATGAAGTTAAAGATCTTTGTGATGCAGGTATACAGGTCGGTCTAGTGATAGGCGGCGGCAATATTCTGCGTGGAGCTGAAAAAGCTTCAGAAGGTTTAAATCGGGTAACCGGAGATCAGATGGGCATGTTGGCTACAGTCATTAATGCCCTGGCGATGCAGGATGCTCTGGAATATCTGGGTCAGCCTGTTAGAGTGATGACTGCGCTTAAAATTAACCAGGTCTGTGAGGATTATATTCGTCGTAGAGCTGTAAGACATTTGGAAAAAGGCAGAGTAACGATATTTGCCGCCGGCACTGGAAACCCTTTTTTTACTACCGACACTGCCGCCAGTTTACGGGCTATAGAAATTGAAGCGCAATTAATGATAAAAGCCACTAAAGTTAGAGGAGTCTATTCGGCTGATCCCAATAAGGACCCCGACGCGGTGTTTTATCCGCACTTGACTTATGATGAAGCTATAGACCAGCGCCTGAATGTCATGGATACTACTGCTCTAGTGTTATGCCGGGATAATAACCTGCCAATGCGGGTAATGAATATATTTGAGCCTGGAGCAGTGATGCGTTTGATGAAAGGTGAAAATATCGGCTCCCTTATTGTGAGAAATTAGAATGATTAGTGATATACAACAAGATGCTTCGTCACGTATGGAAAAAAGCATCGAATCTTTGCAAAAAGCCTTTACCAAGATCAGAACCGGACGAGCTCATCCCAGTTTGCTGGATCAGATCAATGTCAGCTATTACGGGTCGGATTCGCCTTTGTCACAGGTCGCTAATGTTTCGGTAGAGGACTCCAGAACTTTAAAAGTGACGCCTTGGGAAAAAGGTATGGTTCAAGCCATTGAAAAAGCTATTATGTCTTCCGGCTTGGGGTTAAATCCCGCCACTCAGGGAACGGTTATCCGGATTCCTTTGCCTGCCTTAACTGAAGAGCGCCGTCGTGAATTGGTTAAAGTGGTGAAAAACGAAGCGGAACAGGGCAGAGTCGCCATTCGGAATATTCGCCGCGATGCGAATGCGGCCATTAAAGAAGCTTTGAAGGATAAATTAATTTCTGAAGACGATGCCCGTCAAGCTGAAGAAAAAATTCAAAAGTTAACGGATAACTATATTAAGGAAGTAGAGAAACATCTTGAAGAAAAAGAAGCTGATTTGCTTTCGATGTGATTGTAAGAACTATGTCTACCACTCTCGACGCCATTGACACCCTGGCGAATCCTAATCCAAGGCACATTGCTATCATTATGGACGGTAATGGCCGGTGGGCGCAAAAGCGGTTAATGCCGCGTATTATGGGGCATCATGCCGGAGTTAAGGCTGTCAGGAAGATTGTTGAATATTGTGCAAAACAACGTATTGAGGTGTTGTCCCTATTTGCTTTTAGCAGTGAAAATTGGAGGCGTCCTAGGGATGAGGTCAATTTGCTAATGGAATTGTTTATGACGACGCTGCAAACAGAAGTTGATAAACTGGATAAAAACAATATCCGCCTGAAAATTATTGGCGATAGAAGTGCATTTCCGGACAGACTTCAGGAAAAGATTAGGCAAGCGGAAAATCAAACTCAGAATAATAACGGTTTGATTTTGGTTATAGCCGCCAATTACGGTGGCCGCTGGGATATGACTCAGGCAGTGCGTAAAATTGCTAGCGGCATTTTGCAGGGTCATATTCAGGAACAAGACATTACTGAGGAATTGGTTAACCAGCATTTGGTTACCGCTGAATTACCTGAACCGGATTTGTTTATCAGATCAGGTGGTGAAGAACGCATCAGTAATTTTTTGCTGTGGCAACTGGCTTATACTGAATTTTATTTTACAGAGAAATTGTGGCCGGATTTTGATCAGCTACAGCTTGAGAATGCTATCAAAAGCTTTAAAAGTCGACAAAGGAGATTTGGTCATATCGGTGAGCAATTGATAGCCAAATAAGTTTCGACCTCGATTTGTCAGCTTAAATTTGTAATTGTGCTGGATTTTTTTGCACTTTAAGTATTAACCATAATAATAAATAAATATGTTAGTAAAACGAGTATTAACGGCGCTAGTTCTAGCGGTAGTAGTTATCTTGGCAATTTTTGAGCTAAGTTCACTGATTTTTTCTGTTTTTCTTGGGCTAATTGCATTATTAGCCGCTTGGGAATGGCTTAATTTGACCGGTATCGATAAGCTTAGCAGCAAAATTTTGTTTTTAGTGGCTTTGATTTTGCCGATGTTGGGAGTGACCTACTGGACTTTTTTTCTGGAGTTAGTAGGCGAATCTTTGGAATGGCCGGAAGTCAAAGATTATTCGGATGCGTTGGATTGGCTGGTTGTCGCTCCGGTGATCTTCTGGATTCTGATTATGATTCTAATTAGACATGCTGGCGGACAATTGCTGACTATGGAGTTTTCCGTTCGGATCAAAACATTTGTAGGTTGGATGATATTGTTGGCCGCCTGGATGTTTTTGTCCAAACTTAGAAGTTATTACGGCGCCGGCATGGTTTTGTATTTTTTGATTTTAATTTGGTTTGCTGACATCAGCGCCTATTTTGTCGGAAAAAAATGGGGAAAGGATAAGCTTGCGCCGGAAATTAGTCCTGGCAAAACGGTTCAAGGCATGTACGCGGCTCTAGCTTCGGCTTTGATTTCAGCTATAGGTTTACGAGTCTATTATGGTTTTGCCCCTCTGGAAACTGAAGGTTCGCAAATTGCTATACTTATGTCCATCGATATGTTGCTTTTATCTGTATTGACGGTATTAATCTCGATTTATGGCGATCTGTTTTTCAGTCTGGTGAAAAGAAAAAAAGGCGTTAAGGACAGCAGTTCTATTTTACCGGGGCATGGCGGAATATTGGATAGAATTGACAGTGTGGTAGCCGCGATTCCATTTTTCTATGCAGGTATTGTTCTGATCGGACGGAGTGTTTTTGCATGAAAGGTATTTGTATTCTGGGCGCTACCGGCTCAATTGGCGTCAGTACTCTGGATGTGGTCGCCAGACATCCGGAACTCTACAAAGTCGTAGCGCTGACAGCAAATGGCAATATTGAGGTGTTGTACCAGCAATGTCTACAGCATTATCCGGAATATGTCGTGGTGGTTACAGATAGCAAGGCCGCAGAATTCCAGCAAAGAATTGTTAATTCGCCTGTCAGTGGCATAAAAGTTCTGGTAGGGGTAGAAGCATTACAAGAAGTTGCCACGCTTGATCAAGTCGATGTTGTTATGGCGGCCATAGTTGGTGCGGCAGGTCTGCTGCCTACTCTTGCCGCAGCCAAGGCCGGTAAAACCATATTGCTGGCAAATAAGGAAGCTTTGGTTATGTCAGGGCAGATTTTCTTGCAGGCTGTCAAGGAGTCCGGTGCGACACTCTTACCAATCGATAGCGAACATAACGCTATTTTTCAATGTATGCCGGCTGGCTATGTAACAGGTCAGATTGTAGAGCAGGTTAGACGGATCTTATTGACTGCTTCCGGAGGACCGTTTAGAAAAACCCCTATTGATGAATTAAGCAAAGTGACGCCGGAACAGGCAATTGCTCATCCCAAGTGGGACATGGGCAAGAAAATTTCGGTTGATTCCGCTACCATGATGAATAAAGGCTTGGAATTAATAGAAGCCTGTTTGTTATTTAATGTGGAACCGAATCAGGTTCAGGTAGTCATACATCCTCAAAGCATTATTCATTCCATGGTTGATTATATTGACGGTTCAGTGCTGGCGCAAATGGGGAATCCGGATATGCGTACCCCTATTGCCCATGCTATGGCTTGGCCTAATCGATTTGATTCCGGTGTAACGGCTTTGAATATTTTTGAAGTGGGCCATATGGATTTTGAACAGGCGGATTTTCAGCGTTTTCCATGTCTGAAACTGGCAATACTGGCAGTTGAGGCTGGAGGAGTAATGCCAACTGTCTTAAATGCAGCTAATGAAATTGCTGTGGATGCTTTTTTGAACGGAAAAGTAAGGTTTACCGACATCGCCATAATAATTGAAAAAACCATGAGGGAATTTAATGCTGGAAGTGCCGATACTCTTGAGACTATTTTGATGTTCGATCAGCGTTCTAGAGCTGTTGCTGAAAATTTGGTTGCTGAATTGGCAGGATAATGGAAACTGTTCACTCCATATTTTACTTTATCATCGCCATTGCTGTTCTGGTTACCTTTCATGAGTTCGGACATTTCTGGGTGGCGCGTAGAGTAGGCGTCAAAGTGATTCGTTTTTCTATAGGTTTTGGCAAATGCCTGTTACGCTGGCAAAAAAATCCTACGGACACAGAGTTTGTCATTTCAGCCATCCCTTTAGGCGGTTATGTGAAAATGGTTGATGAGCGTGAGGCTAAAGTGGCCGAGTGCGATTTGGCGTTTGCGTTTAACAGGCAATCTTTATGGAGCAGAACTGCAATTGTAGCTGCCGGGCCATTGTTTAATCTGTTGTTGGCCGTGATTTTGTTTTGGACAGTTCTGGTTTTGGGTGAAACGGGTATCAAACCATTAATCGGAAAAGTGGAAGCCGGCACCTTGGCTGCGCAAGCAGGGTTTGTGGAAAAAGATGAAATTGTCAGCGTCAATCAAAAGCCGACGCCTACTTGGATGATGGTTCTGGACGAACTTTTGTCTCTTGCTATTAGTGGTGAAAAGCAGATAGATGTCGAAGTGAATAGCTTTGATAATTTTCATGTGACTCGTTATCTACAGCTTGACGATGTCAATATCCAAAACCCGGAAGAATTTCAAAATCGGTTGGGATTAACTCCTTGGAGGCCAACCATTAAGCCTGTTATTGGCAAACTGATAGCTGGGGATGTCGCTCAGCTTGCCGGTTTGGAAACTGGTGATTTGATCATTAGCGCAGATGGTGTAGCTATCAAAGATTGGTCACAATGGGTGACTTATGTGCAGGCTAGGCCGGAAGTTGAAATTAAGTTACTGGTTGAGCGCAATGATGTGCAAATCAACGTCAATCTGACGCCTCGGAAGGAAGCAAAAGATGGGGTTGCCGTAGGCAAAATCGGCGCCGGGGTTGATGTTCCCAAAGATTTAATGGAAGGCTTGACAGTAGACTACTCTTTATCTCCAATCGACGCAGTGCCGGCAGCATTTCAGAAAACCGGATTTTATATAGTCAGCACTTTAAAAATGATGGGGAAGATGTTTGTTGGTTCGGCTTCGGTTAACAACTTGAGCGGTCCTATTAGTATTGCCCAGTATGCCGGTCAATCTGCAGAGATGGGCTTAACAGCATTTTTAAGATTTTTGGGTTTGGTCAGCGTTAGTCTGGGTGTGCTAAATTTTCTGCCTATTCCGGTTTTGGATGGTGGGCATTTGCTGTTTTTTGCCATTGAAGCAATAAAAGGCAGTCCGGTATCAGAAAAAGCCCAAATGTTTTTTCAACAAATTGGCATGTTCTTGTTGTTATCCTTAATGGGATTGGCTATGTTTCTTGATATTGGCAAATTATTTCAATAATCAAGCTGAACCAATTTAGCCGCTCCCAGTCTTAAAATTGTCTATCATATAACCATTTAAATTTTATGAAAATTCACTTAACGGTACTGTCTCTAGTTGCCTGCCTGTTCAGCTTAAATACTTTTGCTGATGATGTAGCCATTAAGAAGGCTATTAACAAATTTATGCCTCAGGAAAAGGTCGACTCGATTAAGCCTTCTGAAATTCATGGCTTATATGAAGTCAAGGTAGGAGCAAACATTTTTTATGTTTCTGAGGAAGGTAAGTATTTGATGCAAGGCCAGATATTTGATACAGAAGCCAAGAAAAATCTGACTGAAGCTAGAATGGCTGATGTTCGTAAGGCTTCTCTGGACAAAATTGGTATTGGGAATATGATAGTTTTCAAACCGGAAGTGAGTAAACATGAAATTTCTGTTTTCACAGACATTGATTGTGGTTACTGTCGCAAGCTGCATTCAGAAATAGATCAATATCTGGCGCAAGGCATTACAGTTAGATATCTGTTTTTTCCAAGAGCAGGAAAAGGCTCTGAGTCTTATAATAAAGCTGTTTCAGTGTGGTGCGCAACTGACAGGCAGAAAGCTTTAACAGCCGCCAAAAAGAATGAAGCCCTGGAGGCAAAAAAATTGTGACAATCCGGTTGATGAGCATATGCAATTGGGAGAGGAATTCGGTATGTCAGGTACGCCGATGATCGTCACAGACAAAGGTAAACTACTGCCTGGTTATGTGCCGGCAGATCGTTTGGCGGGTATTCTGTCCAGCGAATAATTTTTATATCTTGCGGCTAAGTTCAGATTGAGCAGATTGCAAATAAACCTGCATGATAGTCTGGAAACAGAAGCAATGGGGGCTGCGCTTTGGCAGTTCCTGCCAAAAAAATGTCTGGTGTTCTTATCCGGCGACCTTGGCGCCGGTAAAACTACATTAATTCGAGGTCTGTTAAAAGCTGCCGGTTATCAGCATGCCGTAAAAAGTCCAACTTATAGTTTGGTCGAAGAATATGAGTTGGCGGATAACGGAATGTTATTTCATTTTGATTTATACCGGCTGAAAGACCCGGAAGAGTTGGAATGGATGGGCATGCAGGATTATCTCCAAGCATCTGCATTGTGTTGTATTGAATGGCCGCAAATGGGTAAAGGATTCTTGCCGGATGCTGATATTGAAATCCAGCTAAGCATGCAAGGAACTGGGCGGAAGATGGAAATAGACGTTATTAATGCCGATCTCAAAAACAATTTACATCTAAACTGGAAAAACAAGGACTTGTTGCTATAATCTCATCTTCTTTCAAAGATTTTTTCAAGTGGTTTATGAGGCAAATTTGGGATTTATTCAGAATACTGTTTTTTTTGTTACCTGGTGTTTCCGCCTATGCGCAACAGGTGCAAATTACAGCGATAAATTTGCCGAGCCAGACTCCTGACCGTCTTGAATTTACTGCTTCCGGTGAAATTCATCAAAAGGTATTCACATTATCCGGACCTGATCGCCTGGTGGTAGATTTTTTTAATACCAATTTGCAGTCGGGTACTGTGATTCCTGCCGAAAACCATCCGCTTATTGCCAAGATCCGTACAGCAGTCAGAAATTCACATGATTTACGGGTGGTGTTTGAATTAAAGTCTAATGTGGATTTTAAAACAAGATTGAACGGCGCCAGTTTGATTATTGATCTACAAGCCAAAGACAAACCGATTGTTCTGCAGGAAAAAACCATTAAACAATCAGAAAAGTTAAGTGTTCATCTGGAAAAATCATTCCCTAAACCGGAAAAAATAAAGGCTGTCACAACAGTTCTTAAAAATGACAAAATTTTGGATGGTTCGATCACACATAAACCGGAACTTCTTAAAACAGTTAAACCCAGAGGCAGAGATATTGTTATTGCTATTGATGCCGGTCATGGGGGTAAAGATGTAGGCGCCCAGGGTAATAATGGCGTGCAGGAAAAGGATGTTGTGTTTGCCATCGCCAAAAAACTGGAAGGCATTGTCAGCAGACAAGCTGGAATGCGGGCGGTGATGATTCGAAACGGTGATTATTTTGTGCCGCTAAATGAACGTGTGAGAATGGCTCATGAGGCAAAAGCCGATTTATTTGTTTCCATTCATGCTGATGCCTATCATGACCCCAGTGCACATGGGGCTTCTGTTTATACTTTGGCTAAAAAAGGTGCATCAAGCAGTGATGCGCGTTGGTTGGCGGAAAATGAAAACGCCGCAGACTTTTATGCCTTAAAAGGCCAGGATTTTAAAGATGATGCACTAAGTTCGGTGCTAAAAGATTTATCGAAATCGGCCGCCAAGGAAGCTAGTCAGAATATAGGCGTACATGTGCTTAAAAGTGTCAAGTCGGTTAGTCATCTACATAGGTCTTCAGTTCAAAGGGCTGGATTTGTGGTGTTAAAATCGCCTGATATCCCTTCTATTCTGGTTGAAACCGCCTTTATTTCCAATCCGGATGAAGAATACCGTCTGACGACCAATGCCTATCAGGATAGGATGGCCTCTGCGGTATTTGGCGGCATTATGGCTCATTTCAAGCAATATGCTCCGGCTAATACTTATCTGGCTCAATTGTCAAAATCAGGCAAAAAACTTACTTTGGCGGCAGGTTCCAGGCAAGAAGACAAGCCTTTGTTGTTAACTAAGGCTGAAAATATAGAGCATTTAGTCAAATAATTTTGGTTTGGCCGACTAATGTCGGTGAAAAATGGGGCGATCAGTGCTGGTTCTTTTGTATACAGCACGTTTGGTTCTGTATGTCTTTTACACTTGTTTTAAATTAAGATCCCACATTTCACGGCTTCTATGTGTAATCGGGTATTCCATCCGGCTTTCGCACGGAATGACTTTACGATTATAAAAATAAAATATTTTGCAAATTCAGTGCCTGTTTATATAATACTCGGTTCTGAGACAAATTGTCTCTAACCCTTGCTTCACTGCCCTTGCTGGTAGGAGGCTTTTTAACCAAAAGGAGAAAACATGCGACATTACGAAATCGTTTTCTTGGTGCATCCTGATCAAAGCGCTCAGGTTCCTGCCATGATTGAACGTTATAAATCCACTGTTGAAGATGCTTCCGGCAGAATTCACCGCTTGGAGGATTGGGGCCGTAGACATTTGGCATACCCAATCAAAAAAATTCATAAAGCCCATTATGTGTTGATGAATATCGAATGTGATCAACCCACTTTGGATGAATTGGAAAGCGGTTTTCGTTTTAATGATGCCATTTTACGCAGTATGACCTTGTTGAAGAAGGAAGCGGTCACCACTCCTTCCGCTATTGCAGAAAGTGGTAATGACGGACAGAAAACTGCCAATCGCGTCAAAGAGGTTGAGTTGGAAGAAGATCCGGAAATAGATGTGGTTGAAGAAGTTGAACCTGATCAAGCATAATCAATATTAAACAAGAGAATTCAAATGGCGCGAAATAATATTAGACGTAAAAAAGGTTGCCGGTTTAGCGGTGAAGATGCTGTTGTAATCGATTATAAGGATCTGGATTTGTTGAGTGAGTACATTACCGAAACAGGCAAAATCATTCCCAGTCGCATTACCGGTACAAGTGCAAAATATCAAAGACAGTTGACATCTGCGATAAAGCAGGCGCGTTTTATTGCTTTGTTGCCTTTTTGCGACGTACACAAATAATCCAATTGGAGAAAGGGCGTGCAATTTATAGCAGCCTACGTAATGAAAGGACGATTGCAGGCAATGACGATCGCGTCAACCTTAGCATTACTGTCTTTAATCATTCCTCCAATTAGTATAGTAAGTTCGGCGGCGGTGGCTTTGGTTACATTAAGGCAGGGCGCTAAAGAAGGTGTTTATGTCCTAATTAGTGCTTGTCTGGCGGTTGCCCTGTTAAGCATTTTGTTGTTAGGCGGTTACCAGTTTGCCCTCATTTATGGTTTGGTGCTGTGGTTGCCGGTTTGGCTTATTGCCATGGTGCTGCGTGAAACGGGATTGCTTAATATTGCATTAGAAGTTTCTGTTTTACTGGGAATCGTTATGGTTGTCGGTTTTTTTTTGGTATGAGCCGGAACCGGCGGCGATTTGGAACAGTTTGTTGTCTCTATTCATACAACAAATGATAGAAGCTCAACCCGATGTGCCGGAAGGCGTGGTGAAAAGTTCCGCAGAAACCTTCGCGCATTATATGACTGGCGCCGTTGCGGCTGGCAGCCTTTACGGTGTGTTGTTCAGTCTTTTTCTGGCCAGATGGTGGCAGGCTAAACTGTTTAATCCCGGTGGTTTTCGTGTTGAATATTTAGCACTGAAAGGCCATAAACAACTGGCTGTTGTGACAGTGGCTCTGATTATCCTAGCAGCAATGGCTTCAGGAATAACATCCGAAATTTGCTGGAATGTTCTATTGGTGCTGTTAGTGTTTTACAGTATTACAGGTCTGGCGGTACTGCATAGTGTTTTTACATCCATAAAAGGCAGTCGTTATTCTGTGCCAATATTATATGTGACATTAGTCGCCATGCCTCATTTAATGGCGCTGATTGCACTTTGTGGTCTGAGCGATTCCTGGTTGAACTTACGAAATAAAATCAAACCCAACGGGACTCAGCTCCCCTGATAATTCGATAAAAAATCGATCTACGAGGTAAAAAAAATGGAAGTTATTCTTCTTGAGAAAACGGCAAACCTGGGAAATCTGGGTGATAGAGTAACCATCAAAAACGGTTATGGCAGAAATTATCTGATTCCGCAGGGAAAGGCAGTACCGGCCACGCCTGCCAAGATTCTGGAATTTGAACAGCGTCGTGCCGAGCTGGAAAAATTGTCAGCAGAAAGATTGGCGTCAGCTACTGCGCGTGGTGAATCTTTAAGTAAGCTTGGAATTGTGATTAAACATAAAACCGGTGATGAAGGTCGTTTATTTGGTTCTGTTGGAACTCAGATTATTGCTGAGGCGATTACAATTGCAGGTGTAAAAGTTGAAAAACATGAAATACGTTTACCAAATGGCGTGATTCGTAATATCGGCGAATACGATGTTGATATCAATTTACATACTGATGTAGTGATAACCTTGCCAATTAAAGTAGTAGCTGAATAATTGCTATGATCATCGTAACTGGCGGCGCCGGTTTCATTGGCAGTAATCTGATTTTGGGTTTGAATGCGCAAGGTTACGATGATATTTTGGTAGTTGATCATTTACGTAATGGCATTAAGTATCGAAATCTGATCGGCTGTCAATTTAGTGATTATCTAGATAAAACTGTATTTCTTGAGCGTATAAAACAGGGTGTTTTTGACAAGGAGCCAATAACGGCAGTTTTTCATCAAGGCGCCTGTTCAAGCACAGTTGAATGGGACGGTTATTACATGATGGACAATAATTATGAATATAGCAAAACTTTATTCCTTTATTGTCAACGCCGCAAAATTCCATTTATCTACGCTTCCAGTGCTGCTGTGTACGGCATTGGCACGATGTTTAAAGAAGAACCTGACTACGAATCACCTCTAAATGTCTATGGGTTTTCCAAATTTCAGTTTGACCAGTATCTTCGTAGACAGCAAGACAAGTTTACAGCTCAAGTAGTTGGTTTGCGCTACTTCAATGTGTATGGTCCACGTGAAGAGCATAAAGGCAATATGGCTAGTGTAGCATTTCATCTAAATCATCAGCTTAAGCTGTCTGACACAATTAGTTTATTTGAAGGCTGTGATGGCTATGCAGATGGGGAGCAGCGTCGCGATTTTATCTATGTTGGCGATGTGGTGAACATTAATCTTTGGGCTTTGGAAAACCCTCACGTCTCAGGTATTTTCAACGCAGGCACTGGCCGCAGCCAGACTTTTAAAGAAGTGGCAAATGCCGTGATCAGTTTTCATCAACGCGGACAAATTAGCTATATACCTTTTCCCGAGCATTTAAAAGGCTGTTATCAAAGTTACACTCAAGCCAATTTGGAAAATTTGCGCGGCGCCGGGTTTAGTCAAAACTTTAAAACCGTGGAAGAGGGTGTGCATCTCTATTTGGCTTGGTTAAACTTATAAGTTGAAGCTGGTAATCACCGTTAGTTGTTTTTTCTTCATTTGTTTGTGGTATTTTCAGCAAACGCTCAGTGGTACAATCAAACCTTTTAATCTTTAGCATACGACGAATACTGTGGAGTTAGAATTACAGTCTCATACTGCCGATATCACCCCTGCACGGTTACGGGAAATTCCCTATAACTATACTTCTTTTTCTGATAGAGAAATTGTTATCCGCTTGCTGGGAGAAGAAAATTGGCAAATTCTTGATTCATTAAGAGATGAGCGAGTAACCGGCCGTTCAGCTCGTATGCTTTATGAGGTGCTGGGTGATATATGGGCCATACAACGTAATCCTTATCTTGAAGATGATTTACTGAAAAATCGCAAACGACGGTTAGCTATTTTTGAAGCGCTACGTTATAGATTGCAGCAAATAAAAGTTCGCCAGTTTGAATTTGATGAGCAACAGTTAGACAGAGCTGCTTTAGTTGCCTCACTGATAAAAGCAGCTGAACAGGCTGTTGATAATTTTGCTGACCATTTCGAACGTACCAGAAAACTTCGGTTGGATGCGTTTGCCTTATTGTCTAAACATACTCGCAAAGATAATATCCGATTTGATGGTTTCTCAAGAGTTTCTCATGTAACGGATGCAACGGACTGGCGGGTAGAGTATCCGTTTCTGGTTTTATATCCAAGTTCGGAAGATGAGATTGGTTATTTGGTTAGGGATTGTATTAAATTAGGTTTAACTATTATTCCTCGTGGCGGTGGCACTGGGTATACCGGTGGCGCAGTTCCCTTAACGCCTTTTTCCGCCGTCATTAATACAGAAAAATTGCTGGAAATAGGCCGGGTTGATTACCAATATAAACTGCCCGGTGTAGAGCAGAACTATGCGACTATTTTTACAGCTGCAGGCGTAGTTACTCGGCAAGTGATGGATGTGGCTGAGTCAGCAGGATTAGTATTTGCTTGTGATCCCACTTCTGCGGAAGCTTCCTGTATAGGTGGCAATATTGCCATGAATGCAGGCGGCAAAAAAGCTGTGCTATGGGGAACTGCGCTGGACAATCTTTTATCCTGGCGTATGGTCATGCCGGATGGTAATTGGCTGGAGGTTGAGCGCATCAACCATAATCTTGGCAAGATTCATGAACAGGAACAGGTCACGTTTCTATTAAAAAGTTATTCGGCTGATCGGAAAACTTTGCTTTCCGAACAATCTTTAATCATTCCAGGTTCAATATTTCGAAAAGAGGGCTTGGGAAAAGATGTAACGGATAAGTTTTTGGCGGGTTTGCCGGGCATTCAAAAAGAAGGTTGCGATGGCATAATTACATCTGCGCGATGGATTTTGCATAAAATGCCGCCTCATATTCGTACTGTTTGTCTGGAGTTTTTCGGGCAGGTTAGAGAAGCGGTGCCTGCCATTGTCGAAATTCGGGATTATCTGGCTGCTTTGCCGAAACAAGGTTTGGCCAGGGTCATGTTGGCTGGTCTGGAGCATCTTGACGAGAGGTATATCAAAGCCGTAGGCTATTCTACAAAAGCCAAGCGTCATGGAAGGCCAAAGATGGTGTTGATTGGCGATATTGTCGGTGATGATGAAAATCAGGTGGCTTTTGCCGCCTCTGAAGTTGTGCGTCTTTGCAATGCCAGAAGTGCTGAAGGATTTATTGCCGTCAGTCCTGAAACCCGCAAGAAATTTTGGCTGGACAGAGCGCGAACAGCAGCGATCGCCAGACATACCAACGCTTTTAAAATAAATGAAGATGTTGTGATACCTTTGCCGCGCATGGGTGATTATTGTGATGGTATAGAACGTATCAATGTTGAATTATCATTACGTAATAAATTGCGCTTGTGTGATGCGCTAGACGTCTTATTGAAAGCTGATTTACCATTGAGATCATACGAAGATAACGTCAATAAAGCCGAGTTGATTGGCGACAGACGGAATTTGGCCTCAGAGGTTATATCCCAAATTCGCGAGCGTTGGCAATGGGTCTATGATAATCTGGATTTGCCTTTGCAAGAGGCCGAAAATCAGCTGGTTGCTTTTGGTTTTAATATTGGCGCTCTGACGAATAAAACAGCATTGCCGACAGTTTTTCATAGGATTCAGGACTATTCATTACGTATTTCCTGGAAAATCGAGTTATTTCCACGTTTGCAGGAAATTTTTGAAGGGGATAATTTCCGGCCGGTAATTGAGAAAATTGAAGCAGTTCATAAGAGTATTCTGCGAGGACGCGTTTTTGTTGCTCTGCATATGCATGCCGGTGATGGTAATGTACATACCAATCTACCGGTCAATTCCGATCATTATGAAATGCTTATTGAAGCAAATGAAGCTGTTGCCAGAATTATGATCTTGGCGCGATCTTTGGGAGGTGTGATTTCCGGAGAGCATGGCATAGGTATTACAAAATTCGAATTTCTGACTACTGATGAGTTGGCGGATTTTCATGCCTACAAACAGCGAATCGACCCGGAAGGACGATTTAATCGTGGTAAGCTAATGCCCGGCGGTGATTTAAGTTCAGCTTATACCACCTCATTCAGCTTAATGGGGTATGAATCATTAATTATGCAACAGAGCGATATTGGCGCCATTTCCGACTCTGTAAAAGATTGTTTGCGTTGTGGTAAATGTAAGCCTGTCTGTGCAACACATGTTCCAAACGCCAATTTATTGTATTCTCCACGCAATAAAATCTTGGCCACTTCTCTATTGATTGAAGCTTTCCTTTATGAAGAGCAGACCAGATATGGTATTTCTATTTCGCACTGGAATGAGTTTGAGGATATTTCAGAGCACTGTACTACATGTCATAAGTGTTTTAATCCTTGTCCGGTTGACATAGATTTTGGTGACGTATCGATGAATATGCGCAATTTATTGCGCAAAATGAACAAACAAAGCTTCAATCCTTTAAAATCAGCTGCTTTAGCTTTTTTAAATACGACTAATCCTCGTACAGTCAAATTAATGCGAAAGTCCATGATAGAGTGGGCTTACAAATTTCAACGCACTGCCAATATTGTTTTTAAGGCTTGGGGAGGCGCGCAATTAAAACATCCGCCAGCTTCAACCGGCAAACCACCAATTCGAGAACAGGTAATTCATTTTACTAACAGGAAAATGCCTGCTAAATTACCAAGCAAGACAGCAAGAGCGCTACTGGATATAGAAGATGCGCATATCATTCCGGTAATCAGAAATCGTCAGAAAACTCGTAGTGACTCTGAGGCAGTATTTTATTTCCCTGGTTGCGGATCTGAACGATTGTTTTCACAAGTCGGTTTGGCAACTCAGGCAATGTTATATGAAATTGGGGTGCAAACCGTTTTACCTCCTGGCTATTTGTGCTGCGGATATCCGCAAAGAGCGGCAGGGGAATTCGAGATAGCCAAGAAAATTACCACAGATAATCGCGTTTTGTTTCATAGGCTGGCAAATACTCTAAATTATTTAGATATAAAAACCGTGATTGTAAGTTGCGGAACTTGTATGGATCAATTAGTAGACTATGAGTTTGAAATGATATTTCCTGGATGCAAGCTAATTGATATTCACGAATATCTTCTTGAGAAAGGCGTCAATTTACCAGGCGTTGCCGGGAACCATTATCTTTATCATAATCCGTGTCACAGTCCTTTGAAGCAGCAAGATCCTTTAAAAACTGTGAGTACTTTGCTTGGTGCGAGTGTATTAAAGTCTGATCGTTGTTGCGGTGAAGCCGGAACTTTAGCCGTTTCACGTCCGGATATTGCAACACAGATCCGTTATCGCAAGCTTGAAGAATTAAAACAAAATATTGCTGATCTGGAAAATGTAAGTTCTCAGCAAAGCAAAGTGAAAATGTTGACCTCATGCCCTTCTTGTGTTCAGGGTTTGCAGCGTTTTCAGGATGAAGTGGATGATATGCAGGTGGATTATATCGTCGTAGAAATGGCTCGTAAGTTATTAGGCAAAGACTGGATGAAAAGTTATTTAGATCAAGCTGTTAGCGGTGGGATAGAGAGAGTGCTTATTTAGTTTAGATAAGCTGAATTGGCAAACCTATGAAATTGAAAACCCGTCCAGTTCTTCTATAAAACAGTTTTTATGAAGATTTAACTTTCAGAAATCTGATTAAAAACAAATCTCTAACAAAAAACAGTAAAAATATGGCGTTGGTTTCCACATAGCGTCTTAATAGGCGTCTTTCTTTTGATAATCTGTATAACCATTCCAGGCCATTTTTTTGCATCCATAATGGGGCGCGTTTAATATGTCCTGAGTGGAAACTAAATGCGGCTCCTACGCCAAGTTGAACAGGAGCGTGAACTCTGTCCAGATGAGCGGCTATCCATTTTTCCTGTTTCGGCGCGCCAAGACCAACCCACAAAAAATCAGGCTTTGCAGCATTGATTTTTTCAACCAACAAAGCATCTTCTTCAGCAGTCAGTTGTCTAAAAGGAGGAGAGTCCCGGCCAACAATATTGACGCCGGGAAATTTAGTCTCAACGTTTTTGACCAAATCTTCAAGAACTGCTTCAGTTCCACCTAGGAAAAAGTGTGTCCAGTCTCTTTTACGTCCTTCATCAAGACATTTCTGCATTAGGTCAGGCCCACAAACGCGATTGGATTTACCTCTGTTATGAACCAGATTGGCGTACCACACAATAGGCAGACCGTCCATCGCATTAAGAGAGTGGTTATTGATGTTTCGTAATTCCTTGTCTTTTAAGCAACTGACAGCGGTATGAACATTGGTAAAACAAACTTGATGCGGTTGTTTGGAAATGATCCAGTCCTGAAAAATATTGATTGCCCGGTCATAAGTCAGATTTGTAAATTTGATACCAAACAATTCAATGGTTTGATATGGACGAGTTTTTTGCGATTTTTGGCGCCAATGTGTAAAACCAATAAACCCAGTCAGGGCGCTGCCAAATAAAACAATCGTGGCGGGCAAGGGCAGGGGGGTTATGCTTTCAGGATTAGTTGCCGTCAGGTTGGCTTGTCCGTAAAAATTGCTTAATTGGTCTGTTGATTGGTTAAAATTAGACGTTTGAAAATGATTAATCGTTAATTCTGAAACGGAATCTAATTTTTTTAGATCGCCATCGCTTAAAATGGAAAGATAATCGTTCCAGATATTAATTGCGTTATTGTTGTCGATATTGACAGAATTAGGAATATTGGAGTGAGCAAGGCCAATAGAACTGAAGAAAATTGTAGCAACCGATAAAATAATCGCTGAAATTTTAATGACTGTAATTTGCTCTCTCATTGATTTTTCCCAATAAATCCAAAGCAGTCTGTTTTTAACAGATTAAAGGTTTTTAGTAAGTAAAAGCAGCCGAGGGTTGCTCGAACTTTAGCTTGCACAGCTACCAACAACCTAGTCCAAAATACTTCTAATGAAACGACAATGTTCTATAATTCATAACAACAAACTGCTTGTCCCTATAACATTAGCGCATTAATAGTATATAAAAGTATCGTTACAATTTGATTACATTTATGTGACTAAATCCACGTTTTTATAAATCCCAGAATCAATTTAAATTAAGAGTTTAGCAATAAACACAACCCATAAAAACTAAATATCTGCAGTTTGATTCTACAACAAGTG
>Ga0181508_1639708_pt1 | contig 19780 bp, 22 predicted proteins | sample PEATcosm2014_Bin_15_FD_135916 | JGI IMG/M metagenome (GOLD analysis project Ga0181508, IMG submission 135916) | Metatranscriptome of peatland microbial communities from MTU Mesocosm Facility, Houghton, MI, USA - PEATcosm2014_Bin10_10_metaT... | ecosystem: Environmental > Terrestrial > Soil >... | reverse complement strand
CATTAATTGACAATGCTGCTTTGCTAAACTTGAATAAAAGATCGAATAGGGTATTCTTACTTTACTTCGAGGCTGGTTTTGAGTCAAAAATTTGACATTATTTGCGCTTGAATGGATACAAAAACAGTCATTTACTTGCTTTTCTTGATAAGCTATTTGCAAAGTTCTGTTGATTTTTTTTCAAACACCGTGTTTTCTCAAGAATAATTGAGAAAACTCTAAGATTGATTAACTTGAATAATCATTAAATTATTTTATGTAAAGTTTTTGGTCTGCTTTATGCATGGGCAAAGTAAGAGGATAAAAGATGGCTGAAGCTCAAGAAATTAAAGAAACAAAAAAATCACCCAAGAAATTGATCATTATTATATCAGCTGTCTTGTTGTTGATCGGCGGTGGCGCCGGCGGATATTTTTATATGCAAAAATCTGCAAAACCAGCTCACAAAGAAAAGGCTAAAGAAAAGCATAGTGAAGAAGAGCACAAGGAAGAAGCGGAACAGGATGAGAAAGCTGAGCCCGATGTATTTTATGATTTGTCAACTCCGCCGCTAATAGTTGACTTTCCAGCCGGCAGTAGTGCAAAAGCCATAAAAATATCGATATCAATACTTCTAAAAGGTGAAACAGGCGTAGCGGTGTTAAAGAAGAATGATCCAATGATACGTAATAATTTGTTGATGGCGATTAGCTCCATGGGTGCAGATAAACTTAAAACGACTGAAGGTAAACAGGCGTTAAGAGCATTAATGGTGACTGAAATAAGTAAAGTTATGGAGAAAATGTCTGGAAAAAGTTCGATTAAAGATGTGTATTTCTCCGATTTCGTGATGCAATAATGTCAACTGCAGATCTTTTATCTCAGGATGAAATCGATGCATTGCTTCATGGCGTTGATGAGGGCGATGTTGAAACAGATGCTTCGGACGCCAGTGGCAAGCAGGGTGCCAGGGCTTATGATTTTACCAGTCAGGAACGAATTGTTCGTGGCCGTATGCCAACCTTGGAAATGGTTAATGAGCGATTTGCTCGTCTATTTCGCATTTCATTATTTAATTTTTTACGGCGCGCAGCAGAAATTTCGGTTTCAGGCATCCAGGTACAAAAATTTTCCGAGTTTATTCAGGGATTATTCGTTCCAACCAACTTAAATGTCATTCGTATGTCTCCATTACGGGGAAGAGCGTTGATAGTCATGGAGCCGCGTTTTGTTTTTACTGCAGTGGATAATTTTTTTGGCGGTGGCGGTCAGTTCTACAACAAAGTGGAAGGCCGGGAATTTACACCGACGGAGATGCGGATTATTCGATTAATCATTGAAATGGTTTTCAAAGATTTGGCAGAAGCTTGGAAACCGGTGATGGATATTGATTTCGGTTATATTAATTCGGAGGTCAATCCGCAATTTGCAAATATAGTCAGTCCTTCTGAAATTGTAGTTATTTCAACAATTCACGTAGAACTTGAAGGCGGCGGCGGCGATATTAATATTGCTATGCCTTATACCATGATTGAACCGATTAGAGAGTTACTTGATGCGGTAACCAGTGATCGCGGCGAGGTGGATGGTCGTTGGCAGGAATCGTTGAGAATTGAAATCATGCGAAGTGAAGTGACTTTAAACAGCAAATTGATAGAAAAGGAAATGGCTATCAGTGAAATAATTGAATTAAAGAAGGGTGACGTGATCCCAATTGAGATGCCGGAAACTGTGTTGTTGGAAGTTGAGGATGTTCCGGTATTTAGAGGCAAGCTTGGGCTATCAGATGGCAATTATGCTATCGAAATAGTCGAAAAAGTTTCGCTTGATAACTTATAACGTTTTGGAAAGACAAGCATGAGCGAAGGCGACGAAGAAATTGGCGATGATTGGGCTGCAGCAATGAGTGAGCAGGCTGGTGACAGTTCTGCTGATTGGGGCGAAGCTATGAAAGAGCAATCCGCAGGCGTTACGTCTGCAGAGTTTCCAAATTTGGGCGAACAACAAAAGCGCCGGGAATATGGAGGTTCATCTGGCGAAGTCAAGTTGGATGTCATTCTTGATGTTCCGGTAACATTATCATTGGAAATTGGCAGAACCAAAATTAACATCAGAAATCTATTGCAATTGAATCAAGGTTCAGTTGTTGAATTAGACCGGTTTGCAGGTGAGCCTATGGATGTTCTGGTTAATGGCACACTGGTTGCCCATGGAGAAGTTGTGGTGGTAAACGATAAGTTCGGCATTCGTTTGACTGATATCATTAGCCCGTCAGAACGGGTCAGAAAGCTTGGTTGATGTTAAAGAATCCTGTTAATGCAGCATGCATCAGCTGGTTTTTTTCTTTTGGGGCTTGGGCTGATGAAGCAGTAAACCCGTCTAAGACCATGAATAAATCCTGGTCAACTCCGGATTTATTGAGTTCGGTATTGGTGTTGATGTTTGTTTTGGCAATTTTTTTTGTGATAGTTTGGCTGTTTCGTAAAAGTGGCGGCTTATCATTACTTGGCAAAGGTCAGCTTTCAATCATATCCGGATTGTCACTTGGTATGCGGGAAAAACTGGTTTTAGTTAAAGTCGGGGAAAAGCAGTTATTACTGGGAGTGACGGCTGGTAGAATTGATAAATTGCTGGAATTGGAAGGCGAGCAGCGACTTTTTCTCACTCAAACAAACGAGAAAGATAGTTCACTTTTCTCAGAAAAATTAAGTCAACTTATGCAAGGTAAGACAGATGCGTAGATTCATGATCGGAGTTTCAATAATTGTAGTATTTACAATTTGTTGTTCGGAATCAGTATTTGCCGCTACTCCAGGCATTAATGCCGTGACTGTCACAGGCGGCCCTCAAGGTGGCCAAAACTATTCTGTAACGATCCAAATATTAGCTTTAATGACAATGCTGACTCTACTGCCGGCGTTGTTATTATCCATGACTTCTTTTACCAGGATTATGATCGTTTTGAGTTTGCTTCGACAGGCTATTGGCGCAGCTCAAACACCTAGTAATCAGGTTTTGTTGGGGTTGTCCTTGTTTCTTACCGCTTTCATTATGATGCCTGTAATGGAAAAAATTAATGAAAATGCGGTGCAGCCTTATATGGAAGAAAAAATTGATACGCTGACAGCCTTACAAAAAGCTTCAGAACCCTTGAAACAATTTATGCTGAAGCAGACCAGGGAAACCGATATTGATATGTTTGTGAGAATTTCCGGTAAAGACAACATTAATAAACCGGAAGATGTGCCTTTCTCCATGTTATTGCCCGCCTATTTGACGAGTGAACTTAAAACTGCTTTTCAGATTGGTTTTGTGCTGTTTTTACCGTTTTTAGTGATAGATATGGTAGTGGCAAGCGTTTTAATGTCTATGGGTATGATGATGTTGTCTCCTATGATTGTGTCATTGCCTTTCAAGATCATGTTGTTTGTTTTAGCTGATGGGTGGTCATTGGTATTGGAAATGTTGGCTGCAAGTTTTTACGTTTAGCGGGAGAATACGATATGAATCCTGATACTATTAGTACGCTTGCAGAACAAACTGTAGTGATTTGCTTGAAATTAATGGGGCCTATCCTGCTAGCTTCTTTAATTGTGGGTTTGTTAATATCCATGCTGCAAGCCGCAACTTCTATTCAGGAACAAACCCTGACATTCATACCTAAATTGGCCACTATTATCATAGTGCTGATGATTGCCGGTCCAAACATGCTGCAAATGCTTATTGATTTTTTCCAAGAGTTATTGCGTGAAATCCCAACTTTAATCGGATGAATTTTACTGAAGAAGAATTGTTAGGCTATCTAGCTTCATTCATATGGCCGTTCGTTCGGATTAGTTCAATGTTTATTGCCATGCCGGTTTTGGGTGTGAGTAGTTTACCCGCTCCAATCAAAATCCTGGCAGGATTGTTGATTACCCTGGTGATTTTTCCAACGCTACCAACCATCCCGGCTGTTGATGTCTTTGGATTTCAAGGCTTAGTCATTACTGTTCAACAGATTGTGCTTGGGATCAGTGCCGGCTTTATTTTGACTATGGTATTTTCGATCATGCTGTTTGCAGGCCAATATATCGCATACAGTATGGGGCTTGGATTTGCGTCGTTGGTTGACCCCACTACTGGCGTACAAGTTCCAGTGATTGCTCAATTTTTCGTTATTACTTCCAGTTTGTCATTTTTGGCAATTGACGGACATTTGCTAATGATAGAAATGTTGGTGCAAAGTTTCCACTCCTTACCAATTGCAGTTTTAGCTTTGGAAAAATCGGATTTGTGGCGGATTATTTCCTGGAGTAGTCAGATCTTTGCTGATGGCGTATTGCTGGCATTACCAGTGATGGCTTCGTTATTATTTATCAATATCAGCTTTGGAATAGCTTCCAAGGCAGCTCCGCAATTACAGATTTTCGGGGTGGGATTTCCAATAACTATCTTGTTAGGGATGGTATTGATTTGGGTGGGTTTGCCTGTCATGCTTGAAGTTTTTACGACTTTTCTAAATGAAGGATTTCAATTAGTTAGTCAGACCTTGAGGTTGAAGTAAATGGCCGATGATTCCGGACAGGATAAAACTGAAGACCCCACAGGCAAGCGGCTTGGCGATTCTCGTAAAAAAGGCCAGATAGCCAGATCAAAAGAACTCAATGTATTTGTCACATTGATCGTTAGTTCCACACTGTTTATTTTTACGGGCCACCATATTGTTGATGTATTGCAATACACATTAACCGAACAGTTGCGATTATCCCGCGAAGAAATTTTTGATCCTATGACGCCGGTCATCAACTTCAGAAAGGCATTTTACAATGCCTTCACCATATTGGCCCCGTTTATGCTGGTGTTGTTAATAGCCGATTTATTGACTCCAATTTTGATGGGAGGATGGAATTTCACCTTGGAAAGCATAGGCCTAAATTTCTCAAAGCTTAATCCCTTAACGGGCATCAAAAGAATTTTTGGAATTCAGGGAAGTATGGAGCTGATCAAGGCAATTATAAAAACCTTATTGGTGGGATTTGTAACCTGGAATCTATATGAAATTTATTATGATGATTTTATGAAGCTTAGTCTTTTACCAGTTGATCAGGCTATTTATCGTACTGCTGACATCATTGTTTATTGTACTTTAATTCTAAGTGCGACGTTCTTGCTGTTAGTCCTGATCGATGTTCCTTATCAGCTATGGCATCACCAGAAACAATTGAAAATGACTAAGCAGGAGGTGAGGGATGAAGCCAAGGATATGGAAGGTAATCCGGAAGTCAAAGGCAAGATTCGCCGGATGCAAATGGAAGCCGCCAGAAGAAGGATGATGGAGGCTGTACCCTCGGCAGATGTTATTGTAACCAATCCGGCTCATTTTGCAGTCGCGTTAAAATATGATCCAAACAGTAATGGCGCCCCTATTCTGCTGGCTAAGGGCGTTGATCTTATTGCCGCGCAAATCCGGAATCTGGCAAAAGCATCTAATATTACTATGGTTGCTGCGCCATCACTATCAAGAGCTTTGTATTATTCAACAGAATTAAATCAAGAAATTCCACGAGGTTTGTTTCTAGCCGTTGCCCAGGTTCTTGCCTATGTATATCAGCTTAGAGCCGCGAGTCAGAATGGCTGGAATAAACCTGTTCCACCCAGGGACATAAAAGTTCCGGATGACTTTAGGCAATAAGAAGGTATCAAAATTATTATGGACCTTAAAAAAATCCTTGCAGCAATAAAAGCACTCTATGAGATGGGGCTAGGAGCTCCATTAATAATTGTCATGTTGTTGGCATTATTGATTTTACCCTTGCCGCCTTTTGTTCTGGATCTTTTCTTTACTTTCAATATTGCGTTTTCACTCATCATTCTTCTGGTGGTGGTTTATATCTCGAAACCTTTGGAATTTGCAGCTTTTCCCACTGTTATTTTAGTCGCGACTTTACTGCGCTTATCGTTAAATGTCGCCTCGACACGGGTGGTGTTGTTAAGAGGCCATGAAGGGGGGGATGCCGCCGGAAAGGTAATTGAGGCTTTTGGCTCGTTTGTAATAGGAGGCAATTTTGCCGTAGGGATAGTGGTTTTTGCAATTCTGGTAGTTATTAATTTTATTGTTGTCACCAAGGGCGCCGGACGTGTTGCTGAAGTAAGCGCCCGTTTTACTTTGGATGCCATGCCTGGAAAACAAATGGCGATTGATGCTGATTTAAATTCAGGATTAATTAATCAGGATGAGGCCAGAGCGAGGAGGGAAGACGTTGCGGCTGAGGCGGATTTTTATGGTTCCATGGATGGCGCTAGTAAATTTGTTAGAGGCGATGCTGTGGCGGGCATCATTATTTTATTTGTCAATATGATAGGCGGTTTGGCAATTGGAGTGGGCCAGCATGGATTAAGCGTTGCAGAAGCAGCAAATGTTTATGTATTGTTAGCCATTGGTGACGGGTTGGTTGCACAGATTCCGGCTTTGTTATTGTCTGTCGCATCAGCGATGGTTGTAACCAGAGTAAGGGGGAGTAAACAGGATATTGGTAAACAAGTGTCTTCCCAGTTGTTTGAAGATCCTAGAACCTTATATATTACTGCCGGAGTTTTAGGCTTGCTGGGTATTATTCCGGGCATGCCGAATTTGGTGTTTATTCTGTTGTCTCTATCATTGATTGCTGCAGCTTTTCTTATCAGTCGCCGTCAACAGAAGGAAGAGGAAAAATTGTTAAACATGGAGAGCATGGCGTCGTCTCAGAATCAATTGGCTAGAACAGAAATCAAGGAGCTGGGTTGGGATGATGTGATGCCGGTAGATATAATCGGTCTTGAAGTGGGTTATCGTCTAATTCCCTTGGTTGATAAAAATCAAGGTGGCCAATTAATGACACGAATAAAAGGCGTGCGTAAAAAATTGTCTCAAGAATTGGGGTTTTTGATTCCATCAGTTCATATAAGAGACAATTTGGATTTATCTCCGACAGAGTATCGGATTTCATTGTTAGGGGTAACAGTTGGAGAAGCTGATATTGCTCCCGATAAGGAAATGGCGATCAATCCGGGGCGGGTTTTTGGTGTAGTTCCGGGAACCGCCTGTAAGGATCCTGCTTTTGGCTTGGATGCGGTTTGGATAGATGCTTCCCAGAAAGACCATGCTCAAACTTTGGGGTATACCGTTGTTGATCCGGGTACGGTAGTGGCAACGCATCTTAGTCATCTTTTGCAAAACAATGCTCATGAGTTGTTTGGCTATGAAGAGGCGCAGCAACTTTTGGAAAATTTAAGCAAACAGGCGCCGAAGCTTGTTGAGGATTTGGTTCCAAAAACCATACCGTTGGGTTTGCTAGTTAAAGTTTTGCAAAATTTGTTGCTTGAAAGGATTCCAATCCGAGATATCAGGACGATAGCCGAAACTTTGGCGGAGTATGGGGTCAAGAGTCAAGATCCGGACATCTTAACTTCAACAGTTCGTACAGCACTAGGTAAGTCAATTATCCAGGAAATCAATGGAGTACATAAGGAAATCCCTGTTATTACGCTTGATTCAGGATTGGAACAGATATTGCATAAGTCATTGCAGACGGCAAGTGATGGCGGTGCTGGCCTGGAACCGGGGCTAGCTGAGCAAATGCATAAATCTTTGGAAGAAAATACCCAGAAAATGGAAATGGAGGGGCAATCGGCAATTTTGCTGGTATCTTCATTTATTAGGCCTTGGTTGGCGCGCTTCGTCCGTTATTCGATACCTGGTTTACATGTTCTGGCCTTTAGTGAAATCCCTCAAGATCGGCAGATCAAGGTGATTGCGACAGTAGGACAGCGCTTACAATAGTTTTAAGAGGTCTCGCGATGAAAATTAAACGTTTTTTTGCAGCAGATATACGCCAAGCCATGCGCATGGTTAAAGAAGAATTAGGCCCGGATGCCGTTATCATGTCGAATCGTTCTTTGGATGGTGGAGTTGAAATTGTTGCAGCTCGAGATTTTGACGAACAAGCCGTGCATAAAGATCTTCTTCAGAACGAACAAGCAAATAATCCTGTCAATAAAACTTCTCCTAAAAAAACCTCATTTCCGAGTTTTGACGCAGTAAAGAAGAACGCGCATTTAATCAGCAGCCCGAAAAAACGCGGCAACGAAGTTGAACTTCCATCACGCAAAAGTCTTGATCAGTTTCAGGGTTATGCTGAGAGAGCCCAAATAGTAGCGATTCCTCAGCAAAATATACGAGAAAAGCTAAAATTGACTGAAAAAGCTGTATCTGAAGCTGCGGAACTGAAGATTAATACCGGTTCTGAACCGGTTAAAGCTGCTCAGCAGTTTTTCTCTCAGGATACATTTATGGATGAAATGCGAAAAGAAATGAAAGAACTAAGGAATATGCTGGATAGTAAGCTATCCAAAATAGTTGTAAACGAGCAAGGCAGTGATCAGCCTTCTAGACTAGAATTATTAGGTCGCTTGGTTGAATCGGGTTTTTCAAAAAGATTATCAACTAAAATAGCTAATAGATTAGGTAGTCATAAAACATTGGATTTGGCTTTAATTAAAGCGCAGGAAATGTTGGCCAGAATAATACCTATTGTAGATGATAACTTACTTGAGAACGGTGGGATTGTTGCATTGGTTGGGCCGACCGGAGTAGGCAAAACTACTACAATTGCCAAGCTTGCCGCTCAATTTATACTTAAGCACGGAAGTCGTGATGTTGCACTGATTACAACCGACAATTACAGGATAGGAGCACATGAACAGCTTAGTATTTATGGAAGAATTTTGGGTGTTTCTGTCAAGGTGGCTAATAATGCAGAAGAATTGCATTGTCATGTCCAAAGTTTTTCAGATAAACGATTGATTTTGATAGACACAGTAGGCATGAGTCAAAGAGATATGAGATTAGCGGAACAAATTCAGACTTTACGGCAAGGTAATCTCCCGATTCATTCGTATTTGGTTATCTCTGCAACCAGTCAATATAAAACTGTACTGGAAATTATTCAGGCATTTCAAATTTCTGAACCGAAAGCAGTGATACTGACCAAATTTGATGAAGCTGTCAGCAAGGCAACGGCGTTATCTGCAATAATAGAAAAGCGAATTCCCTTGTCGTTTATTACTGATGGACAGCAGGTCCCGGAAGATATTTATGCTCCTGAAGCGGAAACTTTGATACAAAAATGTGTGGCGATTGGTGAAGAAGACTATGATTATAACGAAAGATTAGATCAAGACGACAGGCTTGTTGAACACTATGCATAGCCCAATTGATCAGGCGGCTGGAATCAGAAAAATGAGACAAATAAAACCGGTTAGAGTGATTGCTATTACCAGCGGTAAAGGCGGGGTTGGAAAAACCAATCTTTCCGTCAATATCGGTGTTGCAATGTCAAAGGCCGGGCGGCGCGTGGCAATTCTGGACGCCGATATGGGCTTGGCGAATGTGGATATTCTATTAGGTCTGTTTCCGGAATTCAACCTGTGGCATGTCATGAATGGTGAGAAAACACTTAGGGAAATTATGATGGTTGGACCGGGTGGCTTGAAAGTGATTCCGGCTTCAGCGGGTATTCAACGCATGTGTGATTTAAGTGCTACCGAACAGGCAGGAGTCATTCGTGCATTTAGTGAAATTGATAATGATTTTGATACCCTGATTGTTGACACTGCAGCAGGAATTTCTGCAAGCGTGATCAATTTTGCCAGAGCTTGCCAAGAAATTATCGTTGTGGTTTGCGATGAGCCAACTTCTTTAGCTGATGCTTATGCATATATCAAATTGCTGAATCGGGATTACGGTCTGAATAGTTTTCACATTATCGCCAATATGGTCCAATCGGCTGAGCACGGGCAGAATTTGTTTAATAAGCTGACTAAGGTTACGGATCGTTATCTTGATGTGGCGTTGCAATTTGTTGGTATGGTGCCTTACGATGAATACCTTAAAAAATCCGTTCAAAAACAGATGCCGGTTGTTGAAGCTTTTCCGCAAAGCAAAGCTGCATTAGCGATTAAAAATATTGCCAAAAAAATTGATCAATGGCCTATAAAGTCCTATGCCGGGGGTTATCTACAGTTTTTTGTGGAACGTATCATCCAGTTTAGTGCAAAAGAGGATGCCGCATGAGTGGAGCGGCAATGTATGCTGCAGTACAAGCAAATGCAAAAAATGATCTTGTACTTCAACATGCCCCGCTAGTCAAACGCATTGCTTATCACTTAATGGGGAGATTGCCGGATACAGTTCAGTTGGACGATTTGATACAGTCCGGTATGCTGGGATTGCTTGAAGCAATTAAACATTATGATGCCGGCCAAGGAGCCAGTTTTGATACCTATGCTGGTATCCGTATACGCGGCGCCATGCTGGATGAATTACGCCGGTCAGACTGGACGCCTAGATCGGTTCACAAAAAAGCTCGAATGGCCGCAGAGGCTATTCGCGTTATTGAGAATAATCTGGGGCGGGATGCAAAAGACAGTGAAGTAGCTTCACATATGGGTATCAGTATTGAAGAGTATTATCAAATTCTACAGGATGGTCTATCCTGTAAAACCTTTAGTATAGAAGAATTGACGCAAGGTGAAGATGGTTTGGTAGAAGGGATGAATTCGTTTATGCAGCACCCTGAAGATATTTTGGTGCAGGAAAGTTTTCAAAAAGCCCTCGCCGATTCAATTAATACTTTGCCTGAAAGAGAAAAACTGGTTATTTCTCTTTATTATGATGAAGAATTAAATCTTCGTGAAATAGGAAAAGTGCTTGATGTCAGTGAATCTAGAGTGAGTCAGATCTGTAGTCAGGCTTTGCTTAGGTTGCGGGCTAGACTTGCGGATTGGCTTGAAGAAAAAGATAATGAACGGCAAAGCTGATTTGATGAAAAAGATTATTTTTCAAAGCAGCAGGTTCTTTAATTTATAAAGTAATTCGGGTGGAGATTATCCTTGGATAAGAACATGAAAATTCTGATTGTTGATGACTTTTCAACGATGCGGAGAATTATTAAAAACTTGTTAAAAGACCTGGGTTTTACCAATACTGTCGAAGCAGATGATGGAAAAACTGCTATACCTATTTTGGAAAAAGGCGGGATAGATTTTTTGGTTACGGATTGGAATATGCCTGGAATGACTGGAATTGAATTGTTAAAAGTTGTTCGGAGTAATCCTCAGCTCGCAAAGCTGCCGGTTTTAATGGTCACTGCTGAAGCAAAACGTGAACAAATTATCATGGCGGCTCAAGCAGGTGTAAACGGTTATGTCATCAAACCATTTACTGCCGCGACCTTAAAGGAAAAAATCGAAAAAATATTTGAACGTCTTGATGGTTAAACTAAAGGAAGTTTAATATGAATTTCGATCTTCTAGCTTTATCTAAAGAATTAGTTTTAGCATTGGAAAAAAATGACCAGATTTGTGCGGATCAAATATTGGATCAAATTGCCGGATTGCGGGAAACTCAGCTATTCAATGAACTTGGGCGTCTAACCAGACAGTTACACGACACCATGGTTAGTTTTACCATTGATTCCAAAATCTCTGAATTTGCTGAACACGAAATTCCTGATGCGAAGGAACGGTTACACTATGTGATTGCAATGACGGAACAGGCTGCAAATCAGACATTGACTGTTGTTGAGAATTTGCTTCCTATTTCTGCAGAGTTAAACGCTCAAGTGGAAATTTTGTCAGGAAAATGGGGGCGTTTTCTGGATAGGGAAATGCCTTTGGAAGAGTTCAAGTCCATGACTCAGGAAATTTCCAAACATTTTAGCGATTCGCAGATATCACAACAACAAATTCATGTTGGTCTTAACGACATTTTAATGGCTCAGGGTTTCCAGGATATCACCGGTCAAATTATCCGGCGGGTAATAGATTTGGTACAAGACCTTGAAACCAGCATGATCAAGTTAATTAGTATTTCAAGCCGGAAAACCTCATCGGGAGAAGCTAGCACAATGCATCATGAGTTGCCTGGTCCGGTTGTTCCCGGAGTGGACGACAAAGCGGGAGATGTCGCTACAAGTCAGGTTGACGTCGATGATTTGCTTTCTAGTCTAGGTTTCTGAGGAAAATGCTATGGCAATAGATCTGGATGATGAAATATTACAGGATTTTCTAGTTGAAGCTGGAGAAATTCTGGAATTATTGGGTGAGCAGTTAGTTCAACTAGAGCAATCACCAAATGATCTGGAGTTGTTGAACGCCATTTTTCGAGGTTTTCATACTATCAAGGGTGGAGCTGGATTTCTGGCAATAGATCCGCTGGTTGAGATTTGTCATAGCGCAGAAGATGTCTTTAATATCTTAAGACAAGGTGATCGCAAGGTAACGTCGGATTTAATGGATGTTATTTTGAAAGTACTGGATGTCGTTAATGAAATGTTTGGTAATGTTCGCTCAGGAAAACAGCCGGAAAGTGCCGGTGAAAAATTACTGAAAAAGTTGAAAAGTTTCGCTAGCGTAGACCAGCCAACGACAGACGAAAATCCTGTTCAGGAAGAAACTCAAAATCATGTCGTAGTTGAAGATATCGAACAATCTCCTGAACCGCAAAGTGCAGAGCAAGCGTCTGCTAATTCTCAAATCAATTCCGGTTTGGATAGTGATGAAATTACCGAACAAGAGTTTGAAGAATTATTGGATGTCTTGCATGGTAAAAGGGAGCCGTCGGTTACGGTACCTTCTGCCCCTTCAACAACGGATGATGACATTACTGAGGAAGAGTTTGAAAAAGTACTGGATGAATTGCACGGTAAAGGCAAGTTTTTGGCGCCGGCAGATCATTCCTCCTCTCCTGAAAATACCGCCAATTCCGGCGATATTACCGAAGCCGAATTTGAACAATATCTTGATGATCTGTATGGAAAGGGTAAATTCGATGCGGGAAAAATTGCTGAGGATACTCCCGCTCCTAAAGAGACGCCTGTATTGGATACTAAGCCGGAAGCAGTTAATGTCATATCTGTAAAGCCGGAAATAGAAGCAACCGTACCTGAAATAAAACCAAATAAAATTATTGCTGTTGAGAAAGACGCTCCACTAGATTCTACTTCGGAAAAACCTAATAAATCCGCTCCTGCCGTTCAGGCTGACACCACGGTCAGAGTAGATACTCAAGTTCTGGACGATATTATGAATATGGTCGGTGAATTAGTATTAGTCAGAAATCGTTTTCAGACACTTAAGGCTACTGCAGAAGCTGGTGAACAATTATCAAAGGCAATTTCCAATCTGGATGTCGTTACTGCTGATTTGCAATTAGCAGTGATGAAAACCAGAATGCAACCCATTAAAAAGGTTTTTGGCCGTTTTCCTCGGGTAGTGCGTGATTTAGCAAGAAGCCTGAAAAAGGAAATTCGTCTTGAGTTAGTAGGCGAAGATACCGATCTTGATAAAAATTTAGTCGAAGCGTTGGCCGACCCTTTGGTGCATCTGGTCAGAAATGCGGTAGATCATGGAATTGAAGCCCCCGAGATAAGAGAAGCAAATGGTAAACCCAAAGAGGGGGTGGTAATACTTAAAGCATCCCAAGAAGGTGATCATATTCAGTTATCAATCAAGGATGATGGCAAAGGCATGAATCCGGACAAGTTGCGTGCTAAAGTTGTTGATATGGGGCTGATGGATGAGGAAAGTGCCGCCAGACTGGATGACAAGGAATGTTTTAATTTGATATTTTTGCCAGGTTTCTCAACCAAAACTGAGATTTCGGATGTCTCAGGTCGAGGTGTGGGTATGGATGTGGTGAAAACCAGAATTACCCAAATGAATGGCGTAGTAGAAATTGACTCAATTGAAGGCAAAGGTAGCACTATTATTATAAAAGTGCCTTTGACTTTGGCAATTATGCCGACTTTGATGGTTAAATTAGGCGGTCAGGCTTTTGCTTTGCCGCTGGCTAGTGTCCTGGAAATTCTGGATTTGGATTTATCAAAAACAAATAAAGTCGATGGTCAATTGGTAGCAATGGTTAGAAACAAGGCCTTACCTTTGTTTTATTTAAGCCAATGGTTAGTGAAAGATATCGACACAATGTCTGATGAAAAGATTGATGGGCATGTTGTGGTGGTAAATGCAGGGGGTAGGCAAGTTGGATTTGTGGTTGATCAGTTAATTGGCCAGGAAGAGGTAGTAATTAAAGCATTGGGTGCTAAACTGCATGGATTGGAAGGACTTTCAGGAGCGACTATTACGGGTGACGGTAAGATTGCGCTGATTTTGGATGTGCCTGGACTGATGAAAAAATACGCAAATTAGCTTGCCTGGTATATGACCATTCGGGTGCTGGTTGTTGATGATTCAAAGTTTATTTGCAAACGAATTCAGGAAATTTTAGAAGAAGATTCTACGTTCAAAGTGGTGGGTGTAGCTTATAATGGACTGGAAGCTATTGAATTAGTGTCAAAATTAAGGCCGCATGTCATTACTATGGATGTAGAAATGCCAATAATGGATGGTATCACGGCGGTTAAAAAAATAATGGCGTCATTTCCTTGTCCTATTTTAATGTTTTCGGCAATGACTCAAATTGGCGCCAAAGCAACCTTTGAAGCATTAAACGCCGGTGCGATAGATTTTTTGCCTAAACGGCTTGAAGACATAGATTCAAATCGGGAAATAGCCAAATCCTTACTTAGAAACAGAATTCGCGGAGTAGCTTTACAATCTCAACGAATGGCAGGTGTAGCGATCAGCCCACGCTCTACTTTTTTCAAACCGCAAGTTAGCCAAGATTCCAATAAGGCTTTTGATTTAGTGGTAATTGCTGCCTCAACTGGCGGCCCGGTAGCAATTCAGCATGTTCTTAGACAGATTCCTGAAAACTGTAAGCTCCCGGTTTTAGTTTTGCAGCATATGCCGGATAAATTCACCAAGAGTTTTGCAGAACGGTTGAATCAGCAGTGCAAAATTAAGGTAAAAGAAGCAGAGGACGGGGATGTTTTACAGGCAGGAACTGCGCTTTTAGCGCCTGGAGGCTTGCAGATGGAAATCAGAAAAATTGCCGGGCGCTATACCATTTCTCTTCGCAAAAAACAGGTTGGGGAGGTTTACGGTCCGTGCATTGATATTACCTTTACTTCGTTAGCAAAAGAGTTTTCCGGTCATATTCTAGCTATTGTTTTAACTGGAATGGGCTCTGATGGCAAGGAGGGCGCTGTGATATTGAAACAATATGGAGCCGAAGTTTGGGCGCAAGATGAGGCTAGTAGTACTATTTACGGGATGCCAAGAGCTATTGTTGAAGCAAATATTGCCGATAAAATTTATAGCCTTGATGAAATTGCTAACGCGGTCAGAAAAATAATTTGATGGATTTTCTAAGTATCATCGGTGTTCTTTTAGGGTTCTCAGCCATTATCGGTGGGAATTTGCTTGCGGGCGGAGAAAGTGGTTCGCTGGTCAATTTCCATGCTTTTGTGATTGTGGTTGGAGGCACTTTGGGTGCAACTCTTTTACAATTCCCGCCTATGGTCTTTTTTCGGGGTTTGCGAATTTTAGTTTGGATTTTTAAACCCCAGAAATTGCAACTTAAAACACAGATGGAGAAGATTGTCCATTGGAGCTCTTTAGCTAGAAAAGAGGGTTTGTTAGGTTTGGAAGCTGTAATCGATATTGAGAAAGATAGTTTTTCTAAAAAAGGTTTGCAGTTGCTTGTCGATGGCAACGAGCCTGAGGTAATCCGTGAATGCCTGGAAGTTGAATTAACGACCAAAGAGCATTTGGATATGCAGGCGGCCAAAGTTTTTGAGGCAATGGGAGGCTATTCACCCACGATTGGTATTGTCGGAGCAGTGATCGGTTTAATTCATGTTATGCAGCATCTCGCTAAACCTGAACTATTGGGTAGCGGTATTGCTACGGCATTTGTGGCAACAATTTATGGGGTTGGTCTTGCAAATTTACTGTTTATTCCGGTAGCCAATAAATTAAAGGCCCATATTTTTTTGGCTTCGCAAGCGAGAGAAATGGTGATAGACGGTATTTCTTCGATTGCAGAGGGAGAAAACCCTCGTAACATCGAATTAAAATTATCTGGTTTCTTGCTGGGAAAGTGAGATTTTAATCATGATTAAACGTAGAAAAAGGCCTGTAGAAGAAAGTCAGCATCATGACCGTTGGATGGTGTCATATGCGGATTTTGTGACGCTTTTGTTTGCTTTTTTTGTGGTCATGTATTCTATTTCCTCGGTCAACAAGGGTAAATATGAAACCTTTTCGGAATCTCTGGATCAAGCCTTATTCCATAATGAAAATCTCCCAAAAGATGCCGATCCTATTCAGATTAAGAATATTCCTACTGCTATCCAGCCAATAGAATTGCCTAATCTGGTCACTGCGGAAGAAAAGGAATTAAGTGAGGAAATTCTTCAAGAGAAACGACGATTAGATGAAGTTTCCGAGAAATTTCAGCAAACATTGCAACCCTATGTTGAAAACAAACTGGTTGGTATAAAAAAACATGATTTCTGGGTCGAACTGGAAATGAATAGTGAGTTATTGTTTGCCAGTGGTAAAGCCGATTTATCCGTTAAAGCCCAACCGGTGATAGCTAAAGTCGCTGAGGTGGTTCGAGATGTTCCTAATGTGATCAATGTTGAAGGCTATACCGATGACGTGCCTATTTCAAACGGCATTTTCCCCTCAAATTGGGATTTGTCTTCTGCTAGGGCAACCAGCGTGGTGAAAGAGTTGGTAAAAAACAATATTTCTCCGCAACGACTTTCTTCCGTGGGTTATGGGGAGTTTCATCCTATTGCCGATAATAAGGACGAAGAAGGCCGCTTTAAAAATCGTCGCGTGGTTTTGGTGTTAATGTCTCAAGCATTTTCCCGGTATGGAATGAACGATGAGCAGCGGGCAAAAGCGCTGAATTTTATTCCTACCGATAGGGAAAAAGTGGTTGAAAAACCACCTCAGACTCCGGTGCCGCAGTGAAAGTTTGGGCAGTCTGTAATCAGAAGGGCGGAGTTGGCAAAACTACCACTGTCGTTTCGCTTGGTGGATTGTTGTCGACGTGGGGGTTCAAAACTTTATTGGTTGATCTCGATCCTCACGGATCATTGACAAGTTATTTTAAATTGAATCCTGATGAAGTTGAACTGGGTGTTTATAGTTTGTTTCGTGACGCCAGCGAAAAAAAGAAGGATGTTCATCCAAGCAGTTATATAGTCAAAACTCAATTCGATGGAATAGCAATGATGCCTGCCAGTACAGCTATTGCCACTCTTGATAGACAAGTTGCGGCTATCGGGGGAATGGGGTTGGTGATTACAACTGCGCTTAATAAGGTTGCTGACCAATATGATTTCGTCGTCATTGATAGTCCGCCGATGCTGGGCGTGTTAATGATTAATGCGCTGGCGGCCTGCAATCAGTTGATCATTCCGGTGATGGCGGAATACTTGGCGCTAAAAGGTCTGGAAAGAATGGTTCATACACTTGGGATGGTATTTAATTCCAGGAAAACACCGCCGAGATTTACAATTGTGCCAACTATTTTTGATAAAAGAACCAAAGCATCAAGAGATAGTTTACAAACATTGCGCGAAATTTATCCGGAAAATGTTTGGAGTGGGGTGATACCAGTTGACACCAGGGTTAGGGATGCCAGCTCAATTGGTGTGCCGTTACCGCTTTTCGATAAAAGCTCCAAAGCCTCAGATGCTTATTCTGAGTTGTTGGAACAATTATTGCTTGATAAGGCCTAAGACAAATAAATGGCGATTGGGGTATGAGTCAGATTACACCAAAAAAGCAAATAATCCATCAAGAGTTGGCGTTAGACGCCTATTTGCGTACTCTTTTGGACGAAGTTCCTGAAGCAGAACAAGCCGTTGCTATTCCGGTAAGTACTGCCGGCAAAGAAGTCTCAAAACAACATCCTCAGACTATCATAAAAGCTTTGGAGGAACCGGTAGTTTTGCTGCAGCAAACTAAGCTGGTTCAGCCGGAAAGTCCGATTAAATTGCAAGCCTTATCCGTTATGCCGGAATGGGCGCAACATGAATTTCAGGCTCTTTTTTTTAAAGTAGATCAGTTAATATTGGCTACTCCCTTAATTGAATTATCCCGCACAATCAAAATGGATAGGAAGCCTACTAAGATTCCAGGGCAACCTTCGTGGTTTATTGGTCTTTTGGATGAGAATGGTAGCCGGATAGGCGTACTTGACACAGGACAGTTGGTATTTGGCAAAATAAGAGGCGGGCTAAGGAATTTGGAGGAAAAGCCATTTCAAAGAATATTGATCACCCAAGACAAAAAATGGGGATTGGCTTGCGATGAAGTTTTATCGATAGGAAAATTAAAGCCGGACAAAGTTAGATGGCGTACTATTAGACAAAAAAAACCTTGGTTAGTTGGCACCGTAATTGAAGAATTGACTGCAATAATTGATATCAAACAATTGGTGCCACATAGAAAATAAGAAAATCAAAACAAATCGGATGAAATTTCATGAGTGAAGATAGAAAACAAACTGATCCTGTGATGCAATGGGTAACATTTTGTCTTGGAGACGAAAAATACGGAATTAATGTGATGCAAGTACAGGAAGTCTTGCGTATTACAGAAATTGCTCCTGTTCCCGGCGCCCCCTCTTATGTGCTGGGGATTATTAACTTAAGAGGAAATGTGGTTACCGTGATCGATACCCGTAACCGTTTTGGTTTGCCCTCCAAGGAGCCTGACGATTCCTCTCGGGTGGTGATTATCGAAACCCACAAGCATATCATTGGGATTTTGGTTGATAGCGTTGCAGAAGTGGTGGAAATGCGCGCATCTGAAATTGAAACAGCCCCAAATGTCGGTAATGAAGAGAGTTCAAAATATATCCAGGGTGTGACTAGCCGAGATAATCAGTTGTTGATTCTGGTCGATCTCAATAAGTTTTTGAGCGACGATGAAAAAGCTGAGCTGGATATGTTCTAATATTCTCAGGTCTAGGTTGTGACAGAGATAGCGCCAATTTCTCCATCCCCTGTTGTTACAGGGGTGAGAAAAGTGCAGCGTGACGAAAAGCGCAAAAACAAAGCACCAAAACGGTCTAACTCCGAGAAAGTCAAAACTCAGCTAAACGACTCAGAAACTCAGACTCCTCTCCATATTGATGAAATAGTATGATTAACGATTATTTGCTAATGTTTATTAGTGCTTTAATAATCATAATTTCAATAGGTGTGGTATTGCTGTTTGTTGAAGTTAAAAAGCTTAAACAAGATAATTTTTTAATGGCGGAGCGCTTGCGGCGTAATAATGAAGACGTTGCCGGGCTTTGTTCCGCAGCTGTTGAATTGGACCAGCATATCGCATTCAACGACAATCAAATTAATTCCATCGTGGATGCCGTAAATTCCATTCAGAATCCTCCTGAAAATACCAGCACACAAGCTAGTACTGTGGAAATATCCCAGGATTACCAGAACGCCATCCAAAAGATTCGCATGGGAATGGGTGTTGAGGAATTGGTTAAAGATTGCGGATTAACTATTGATGAGGCGGTTTTGTTACGGCGGCTGCACGGCGGTAGGCAATAATCCGGCATGGAAATGATTGATTTTTTGTTTAAAACGGCATCATTCAATCAGTTTCTTAAAATCATAAAAAAACAAATTTAGCCTGCCACTGCAGACATCAATCGGATTCAAAACCGGATGGTTTTGTTTATTTGAATATCTGAATCAAAGTCATTTTGGCCTGAACACCCAAACGAGTTTGAAACCGGCAAACCTACCAGAGGACGCCGTGAATACTTCCGTGTAGGCTTGAAGCCGGCGTCCGTGCCGGCAACACCTCTGCCAGATTCACCGGTTCCAAACTCTTAGGCATT
>Ga0181508_1490014_pt1 | contig 19873 bp, 19 predicted proteins | sample PEATcosm2014_Bin_15_FD_135916 | JGI IMG/M metagenome (GOLD analysis project Ga0181508, IMG submission 135916) | Metatranscriptome of peatland microbial communities from MTU Mesocosm Facility, Houghton, MI, USA - PEATcosm2014_Bin10_10_metaT... | ecosystem: Environmental > Terrestrial > Soil >... | reverse complement strand
CCAACCAATAAGCCTACCTGCGGTTCAGTGTTTAAAAACCCTCCCGGTGATTATGCAGCCAGATTGATTGAGGCAAGTGGCTTGAAGGGGTATCAAATTGGTAATGCGATAGTTTCCGAAAAGCACGCCAATTTCATTATTAATTTAGGCAAAGCCAGTGCAGTTGATATTGAAAGACTCATTGAGCATATCCAGTGTCAAGTGCAGAAACAATTTGGCATTTATCTTGAGACGGAAGTGTGTCGGGTAGGTGAAAACGAATGAAACCATTATTTGTCAAACATGCCGCTGATTTCGGTAAAGTTGCGGTTCTAATGGGCGGAAATTCAGCAGAGCGCGAAATTTCATTGCGCAGCGGCAATGCTGTTTTTAACGCACTTAAGCATCAAGGTATAGATGTGATAGCGGTGGATATCACTGAAAACATTCTAAAAGTTCTGAGTCAATTAAAAATAGACCGAGTGTTCAATATAGTACACGGCCGTGGTGGAGAAGATGGTGTATTGCAGGCGGTTCTGGGATTGCTAAAACTGCCATATACCGGCTCAGGGATAATGGCTTCTGCTTTAAGCATGGATAAATTACGAACAAAACTATGTTGGAAAGGTATGGGATTGCCTACACCGAAATGGTTCGTCATGCAAAATGTTGCTGACGTAGATGAGTGCATCAATAGTTTGGGCCTACCGGTTATTGTTAAGCCGGCAATGGAAGGCTCAAGTATCGGCATGAGCAAAGCTGAGAATCGTGACGAACTTGTAACGGCATTACAAAAAGCCCTGCAGTTTAATTGCGATGTTTATGCTGAACAATGGATCTACGGCAAAGAATATACCGTTGGCATACTGGCAAACGAAGCCTTGCCTGTTATTAGACTTGAAACCCCTAATACTTTCTATGATTTTGATGCAAAGTATTGCGCAAATACTACTCAATATCATTGTCCTTGCGGATTAACAGCGGAAAGAGAACAAGATTTAAAAGCTTTGGCGTTGAAAGCCTGCCTTGGTCTGGGAGTAAGTGGCTGGGCAAGAGTGGATGTGTTTATTGATGACAACGATTCGGCACAATTAATTGAAGTAAATACTGTACCAGGCATGACGGATCATAGTTTGGTGCCAATGGCTGCCAAATCCGCTGGAATAGAGTTCGACGAACTGGTCTGGCGTATCCTTGAAACCAGTGAGACAAAATAAAGTGAACACTTTCAAATTGATCGCGATGATTATTTTGATTTTGGCAGGAAGCTGGTGGAGCGTTCGTAATTTAAATTCGCAAAGTTTTTATTACAAACCTATTCGCTACGTGAAAATTGAAGGAGCTTTTCAGTACATAAGTAAAGATCGCTTGAAACAAGTGCTTAAACAGCAAATAAATCAGGGTTATTACCATGCAGATATGGATACGATTCATCATGCCATTAAGGCATTGCCTTTAGTGGATAAAGTAGATGTTAAACGGGTTTGGCCCGATGCGATTTATATCAAAATAAAAGAACATCGTCCTGTAGTGCGATGGGGTGACAATGCTTTGCTGAATAATCAGGGTGAAGTTTTAATTCCTGAAAATATTGATGAATTTAAAAACTTGCCTTTAATTAACGGACCTGAAGGACAGGAAAAGAAATTACTGGAAATTATGAAAGGTGTTTATATCGTCTTGAAAGATAAATCTTTGCAACTTGCTGAGTTCCATGTCAATGAAAGGCGAGCATGGAAAATCAAACTGGTAAGTGGACTGGAAATGAATTTAGGTCATAAGGCTCCCTTGGAAAATATGCAACGTTTTTTGAAAACCATGGATTTATTGGGAGCTGAACAAGTGGCTTTGATTGAAAGTGTAGATACCAGATATCCCAATGGTTTCGCTGTGACCTGGAGAGAGGATATGAAAGAAATCGATTGGAAAGCAATCGCAGATAAAACAAAAACCTGATTAAAACGATTATCGAGTAAAACTAATGGCCAAAAAAACAGATAGAAATTTAATAGTAGGGTTAGACATCGGTACGACTAAGGTAGCTGCTATCGTTGGAGAATACCGTGGCGGAGATGAAATCGAAGTAATCGGAATAGGCACTGCTCCTTCCAAAGGTTTAAAAAAAGGCATAGTGGTTAATCTGGAATCGACAGTCCATTCTATTCAACGAGCAATAGAAGAGGCCGAATTAATGGCCGGCTGTCAGATTAAATCGGTATTTGCCGGCATAGCAGGCAGTCATATCAAAAGCCTGAATTCTCATGGCATCGTTGCCATTAAGGAAAAAGAGGTTACCCAGCATGACATAGATAGGGTAATTGATTCAGCACGAGCTGTAGCCATTCCGGCAGATCAGAAAATTTTGCACATTCTGCCTCAGGAATTTGTGATCGATCAACAGGAAGGCATTAAAGAACCCATCGGAATGTCCGGAATTAGACTGGAAGCCAAGGTGCATATGGTGACCAGCAGTGTTAGCGCTGAACAAAATATCGTCAAATGTATTCGCAAATGTGGTTTGGAAGTGGACGACATTGTCCTTGAGCAATTGGCATCCTGTTCGGCAGTGCTTACCGAAGATGAAAAAGATCTTGGTGTTTGTCTTATCGATATCGGCGGAGGAACAACCGATCTGGCAATTTTTTCTGAAGGGGCAATTAAGCATACTGCAGTTATTCCTATAGCAGGCGATCAGGTTACTAACGATATCGCAGTGGCGCTTCGAACACCAACTAAAAATGCTGAGGAAATCAAGCGTAAATATGCCTGTGCACTGACACAATTGGCTGATACGCAACAAATGATTGATGTGCCAAGCATTGGTGATCGTGAACCGCGCAAGATTTCAGCTCAAAATCTGGCTGAAATCGTAGAGCCTCGTTATGAAGAACTAATGCTGTTGGTGCAGGCAGAATTAAGAAGAAGTGGTTATGAAGATTTGATTGCTGCCGGAACAGTAATCACCGGAGGCAGTTCTCAAGTGCGTGGTTTAGTGGAATTGGCAGAGGAAATTTTCCATATGCCGGTAAGAATGGGCGTGCCGCTACATGTATCAGGTTTGACCGATGTGGCGCAAAACCCAATTTATTCAACCGCTGTTGGTTTGCTGGTTTACGGCAAGGATCATCACGGTCGATCGTTAGGTATGAATGACAACAGTTCGGGTGTGTTGTCAAAAATCAAAAACTGGTTTCAGGGTAATTTTTAATTTGAGTGGCTGGAGGGTGTAAAAATGAAATTTGAAATAATGGACAACAGCGGTAACGCAGTAATAAAAGTCATTGGTGTTGGCGGTGGCGGTGGTAATGCCGTAAATCACATGGTCGATACCGGTATAGATGGTGTGCAATTCATTTGCGCCAATACCGATGCTCAAGCCTTAAAGCAAATGAGTGTCGAAACTATTGTGCAGTTAGGAGTGGAATTAACCAAAGGTTTAGGGGCTGGCACCCGTCCTGAAGTTGGGAAAGCTGCAGCTGAAGAAAATCGTGATCGCATTCGTGAAGTCATGTCCGGAGCGGATATGGTATTTTTAACAGCAGGTATGGGAGGTGGAACCGGAACCGGCGCCATTACAGTTTTTGCTGAAGTAGCAAAGGAATTGGGTGTGCTGACGGTTGCTGTAGTCTCAAAACCATTTGATTTTGAAGGTACCAAGAAAAAAGCGGTTGCAGAATCCGGTTTAAGAGATCTGGAGAAACTGGTAGATTCCTTAATTATCATTCCTAACCAAAAATTATTACCTACACTTGGCAATAATCGTTCATTAGTAGAATCATTTAAAGTGGCTAACGACGTATTATTGGACGCAGTTCAAGGTATTACAGAACTGATTACTCATCCCGGCTTAATGAATGTAGATTTTGCCGATGTCAAAACTGTGATGTCTAATATGGGAAGCGCAATTATGGGAACCGGTGTAGCAACTGGTGAGAATCGCGCAAGACTGGCGGCTGAAAAAGCAATTGCCTGTCCATTATTAGAAGACATTAATTTACAGGGAGCGCGGGGTATTCTTGTTAATGTAACTTCCAATGGAGATTTGGGTCTGAACGAATTTGATGAAATTGGCAGTATTATGCACAATTTTGCATCTGACGACGCCGACATCAAAATTGGTATGGCTGTTAACGCAAATATGGGATGCGAGATTAAGGTAACTGTTGTCGCTACCGGCATGGGTGAAAAACTTAAAGCCAATAATTCTCCTATCAAACTGGTTCAAAAAGTTGCAGCCGGTGAAGTCAATTATGACCAATTGGAAAAACCAACCGTTTTACGTCAACAGAAACAGGAGTCTGCACGTGAAACTCGCTTTGGTGCACAACACAGGAATGATATGGATTTGGAATATCTGGATGTGCCGGCGTTTTTAAGGCGTCAAGCGGATTAGGGTTTGTCAATTAAAAGTAAGGGGAGCAGCTATCAATGATATATGATAGACTCCCCTAATCTGTTTTCCTTTTATCGGTATTTCATGATTAAACAGCGTACTTTAAAAAACACTATTCGTGCCACTGGTGTTGGCTTACACACTGGCGACAAAGTCTATCTAACCTTACATCCTTCTGATCCAAATACCGGCATTCGCTTCCGGCGGGTTGACCTGGAAAATCCTGTCATGATCGAAGCTCGCCCTGAAAATGTTGGTGAAACAAAACTTTCCACTACCTTGGTTCGTGAAGGAGTGAAAGTTTCAACTGTTGAACATTTATTATCGGCTTTGGCGGGGTTAGGTATTGACAACGCCATAGTGGACGTCAGTGCTGCTGAAGTACCCATTATGGATGGTAGTGCCGGACCGTTTGTATTTTTATTGCAATCAGCCGGCGTGATTGAACAAGATGAACCTAAACAATACATTCGAATCAAACGTTCAATAAAAGTAGTCGAAGGGGATAAATGGGCCGCGTTTGAACCTTTTGATGGGTTTAAAGTTACATTTACCATTGACTTCGAACATCCTGCATTTTCGGAGCATCTTAAAACCGCAGTGATGGATTTTTCTTCAACTACTTTTGTCAAAGAAGTTAGCCGTGCCCGTACTTTCGGATTTATGAAAGATATCGAGTTTCTGAGGGAAAATAATTTAGCTTTGGGCGGTAGTCTGGATAATGCAATAGTTGTTGATGAAGATAAAGTCCTGAATGAAGACGGTTTGCGATATGCCGATGAATTTGTAAAACACAAAATACTAGATGCTATTGGAGACCTTTATTTACTTGGATATAGTTTGATTGGAGAGTATCAAGGTTTTAAGTCCGGCCATGCTCTCAATAACAAATTACTATTGACCTTGCTAAACAACAAAGATGCTTGGGAAATGGTGTCATTTGAAGATGCCGAGGATGCCCCTATATCTTTCATGCGTCCTGCTCAAACTCCCATTCCTGCTACCAGATAAAAATCCGGGTTGACTAAAAGCCAATTCAGTTATTGGCTTTTAACCGCTTATCCAAAGTTTTTACAAGTCTTGCAAAGGCTTGGCTTAGAACATCATCAGTTTGGTTGCAGTTTCTTTGATTCCGAATAAATTCCAAATTTTGCGCCGAAGGTGTGAGCGCAATTCGTTTACTTGATTGTTCGTTAAATGGCGGCAAGATTTTAACTTGAAGCCTGCTAATATTATATTGTCCCGATTCGAGAATTTTGCACAGTATATCTTTTTGGAAAAAACGGATTTGCGATGCCCAGCTAGCCGAATTAGTGTAAATAAGCAAACAATTTTCGGAATACAAGCAATGCTGCAGATGCGGAGCAATATCGGCTGGTAAAGCGGTTTTAACAATAGCCAGTATTTTGTTTTGTTCAGCAATTTTTTCCAGTGTTATCATTATCTGGCGAACATCGAAATCAAAAGCAGTTTTAAAATAGGAGTTTTTTGCGTAACTCATGTTAATCCCAAGTCGAATAAACAATCAGTGGTGAAACAATGAAAAATCAGCTTCATAACCTGCTTCACGAAGACAAATACCAAGAGGTTAACCTGTTAAAATTGCTCAGAAAAATTCAATCTCACTATCAATATATACCTGAAGAAGCAATTGACTTTCTGGCCGAACAAGTTGGCATTCCTCCTGCCAATATCATTGCAGTAATTGAATTTTACAGTTTTCTGCATTTAACGCCACAGGGAAAATATCAAATTCTGCTAAGTGATTCCATTACCGATCATATGTTGGGTAAACAGAATTTAATGAATTATTTATCTGAAATATTGAAGGTAAATACCGGTCAGCTTAGAGATGACGGGCTAGTCAGTTTAAACAACACTTCCTGTACCGGTTTATGCGATCAAGGCCCTGCGGGCTTGATTAACGGCATACCGCTTACAAGTCTGAACAATTCAAAATTGACTGAAATAGCAAAATTGATTGAACAGCAACTGCCTGTAACGGAATGGCCGGAACATTTATTTGAAATTACAGACAATATCAAAAAGCCCGGTTTATTATTGGACCAAGCTATCAGTAAAGGCGCCGCTTTAAAAACTGCTTTCGGCAGAGGTTTGCAAGCTACTCTTGATGAAATTAATTTATCCGGATTACGCGGACGCGGCGGGGCAGGATTTAAAACTGCTTTGAAATGGCAATTATGCGCAGAAGAATCCAGCGATCAACACTTTGTAGTTTGTAATGCGGACGAAGGCGAGCCAGGCACTTTCAAAGACAGAGTATTGTTGAATAGTTATGCTGATCAGGTCTTTGAAGGCATGACTTTATGCGCAGCTATTATTGGCGCCAAACAAGGTTTTTTGTATTTACGCGGCGAATATCAATATCTTTTTGATAAATTGCAGAATATTCTTGAACTAAGGCGAGAGGGAGGCTTGCTGGGTGAAAATATTCTTAATCAAAATTTTAGTTTTGATATTGAAATATGTCTTGGCGCCGGCGCTTATATTTGCGGTGAAGAATCCGCTCTTATAGAATCTTTGGAAGGTAAACCCGGTATTCCGCGTAACCGGCCACCTTATCCGGTTACTAAAGGTTATTTAAGTAAACCTACTGTGGTCAATAACGTTGAAACATTTATGGCTGCTGCGGCAATTGCATGTCGTGGCGGCAACTGGTTTGCAAGCGTCGGCACAGAAAAATCCGCAGGCAGCAAAATCTTGAGCATTTGCGGTGATTGTGAATCACCTGGTATATACGAATATCCGTTTGGAACGACCGTCCAGGAAATTTTGAAAGATTGCAACGCCCAAGACGTATTAGGCATCCAAATAGGCGGCCCCTCCGGCGCCTTTATTTCCAATCAGGAGTTTCATCGGAAATTGGCATTTGAAGATTTAGCCACGGGCGGCTCTTTCATTGTTTTTAACAACACTAGAAATATATTTGAAATAGTACAAAATTTTATACATTTTTTTGCTCATGAAAGTTGCGGATTCTGTACTCCGTGCCGAGTCGGCACTTCTTTATTGAAAAATCAATTTGATAAAATCGTTAATGGATACGGTTCGGCCGGCGATGTGGTGGAACTGGAAGATTTATCCAAACTCATTAAAAACTACAGCCATTGTGGTTTGGGACAAACCGCCGCTAATCCATTTTTAACAACTTTACAACGTTATCCTGATTTATATCAAAGCCAATTGAAAAAAATCAGTTATGAACCTGGGTTTGACCTGGATGCTGCTCTGGATATTGCTCGTCGCATGGCGCAACGAGACGATTGCGGAGCTCACCTCACCCAAGTGGAGGAATAAGATGAGCAATACGATTACGATAGATGGCCGGGTTATTCCTGTCCAGGAAGGACAAACTATTATGGAAGCCGCTACTGCGGCAGGAGTGTATATTCCGCATCTTTGTCATAAACCGGGATACACACCTCATGGCAGTTGCAAACTTTGTACTGTAAACGTGAATGGGCGAAACTGTACGGCCTGTACTTTTCCGGCAACAGACGGCTTAAACATTATTAACAACAGCCAGGAATTGAATTCAGACAGACAAAGAATTACTCAAATGCTGTTTGTAGAAGGTAACCACTTATGCCCATCCTGTGAAAAATCCGGAAATTGTCAACTACAGGCTGTTGCTTACCAACTGAACATGTACGACAATCATTATCCGCATTTTTATCCGCACCGGGAAATGGACGCCACTCACAGTGAAATACTATTAGACCGGAATCGGTGCATTTTTTGCACCCTTTGTGTACGCGCCAGTATAGAAAAAGATGGTAAGCATGTATTTGCAATAAGCGGACGCGGTATTAACAAACAACTAATTGTCAACTCGGCAAGCGGATATCTTAAAGATAGCGATATCGATGTCAACGATTGCGCGGCCCATGTTTGCCCAACCGGAGCAATCTTGGTAAAACGTACAGGTTATCAGGTCCCTATAGGCCAAAGAATATTTGATAACCACCAAGTCAGTGAGATTGCGTTAAATCAGGAGCAGGAATATGGCAAATAAGATCAGAGTTGCAACAACATCTCTAGCAGGCTGTTTCGGGTGCCACATGTCTTTTCTGGATCTTGACGAGCGGCTCCTGACTTTAGCGCAGCTTGCTGAATTTGACCGCTCCCCTCTTACGGATATTGAACATTGTAGCTCCTGCGATATAGGTTTGATTGAAGGCGGAGTGTGCAATTCAGAAAATGTGCATGTATTACGTGAGTTTCGTAAAAACTGCAAGATTCTGGTTGCAGTAGGCGCTTGCGCCATCAATGGTGGATTACCCGCCCTACGAAACCCGATTTCTTTGGAAGACTGTTTGTATGAAGCTTACAAAGACGGGATAGGTGTAGAAAACCCGCAGATTCCTAATGATAAAGAACTGCCTTTGCTGCTGGATAAAGTGCGCCCCATTCATGAAATAGTTAAAGTTGATTATTTTTTGCCCGGATGTCCTCCCTCCGCAGATGTGTTTTGGGAGTTTTTTACCGCTTTGCTGGAAGGCCGTGAGCCGTTATTGCCTTACGAGTTAATCCACTACGATTAGCCTATTAAGAGTCCATCCACTCTATAAGCATACAGGATTGAATATGTACGAATATCTTGAAACTACTGATGATTCAACCAATTTAAAAAGAATTGTGATTGATCCTGTGTCCCGTGTCGAAGGTCACGGAAAAGTGACGCTATTATTAGACGAAGACAACAAAGTCAAACAGGCCAGATTGCATATCGTAGAGTTTCGCGGCTTTGAAAAATTTATACAAGGCCGCCCCTATTGGGAATTGCCTGTGTTGGTTCAACGCTTGTGCGGCATCTGTCCGGTCAGTCATCATCTGGCTGCCGCCAAAGCCATAGACCAACTGGTTGGCATTGATCCGATTGATTTAACGCCGGCTGCCGACAAACTTCGCCGTCTTTTACACTTTGGGCAAGTCTTGCAATCACATGCCTTACATTTTTTCCATCTTTCCAGTCCGGACTTGTTATTCGGCTTTGAAAGCGAAATTAGTAAACGTAATGTCATTGCCGTACTTAACGAATATCCCGAGCTAGGTTTACAAGGGGTCAAGCTGCGTAAATACGGACAGGAAGTGATCAAAACCATTTCAGGCAAACGTGTACATGGCACATGCGCCATTGCCGGAGGTATGAATAAATCCTTGACCCTGGCAGAGCGTGATTATCTGCAGGCGGATATTGATCAAATTATCGAATGGTCGCAAGGCGCGGTAGCTTTGATCAAAAAAGTTCATACCTCCAATCTGCCTTACTATGATAATTTTGCCACTATTAGAAGCAATTATTTGGGCCTGATTAAGCCCAATGGCGCTTTGGAGTTGTATCACGGCGGATTACGGGCAAAAAATGATTGTGGTGGAACCTTGCTGGATCATTTTGATTATTGCCATTACAACGACATTATTCATGAAGAAGTTAAATCGTGGAGTTATATGAAATTTCCATATTTGACTTCTTTAGGCACGGCTTTGGGCTGGTATCGGGTTGGTCCGCTGGCCAGAGTAAATAACTGTGATTTTATAGATACGCCACATGCTGAATCCGCTAGAATCGAGTTCAAGCAACACAGTAACGAAGCCATGGTGCACAGTACCCTGGCTTTCCATTGGGCTAGGTTAATCGAATTATTACACTGTGCGGAAAGCATTAAATATCTGCTTGATGATGCGGATATCCTGAGCAATGATTTGATCAATACCGGTGAAAGACGTTTTGAGGGCATAGGTGTGATAGAAGCGCCGCGCGGTACTTTGCTGCATCACTATCAGGTCGATGAAAATGATATCGTCACCAAAGCTAATCTGATTGTTTCCACCACCAGCAACAATATGGGCATGAACGAATCAGTGCGGCAGGTTGCTGCCGAATATTTATCCGGACGTGAATTGACCGAGCCTTTACTGAATAATCTGGAAGTTGCAATAAGAGCATACGATCCATGTCTTTCCTGCGCAACTCACGCCATAGGTAAAATGCCCCTGCAACTGGAATTGCTTGATGCGGAAGGTAGGCTATTGGATCAACTCAGCAGAAATAGCCAAGGTGAATTTGAACATGGCGCATAATCCTGAAAATTCCGCTTGACCGATGCATACCAAGCAGCAGCCTAACGGCTAAGCAAGGACACAGCCGATTTAACTGAGAGTTTAGGATAATGAGTAAACCTGTTCTGGTAATCGGCTATGGCAATCCTAGCCGCGGTGATGATAGCCTTGGGCCTCTGACTCTGGATTTTATTCAGCGAGAATTGAATATAACCAATATTGAGCTAATTACCGATTTTCAATTGCAGATCGAACATGCATTGGACCTGCAAGACCGTGAGTTAGTGTTATTTATAGATGCTTCCATGAATTGCGGCGCCGCTTTCGATTTTGCCGAAATAAAGACCGCAAAGGATCATAGCTATTCGACGCACGCCATGAGTCCGGCGGCAGTTTTATCAGTCTATCAATCTATCACCAATAATTTGCCGCCAGCCAGCTTTCTGTTAAGCATTCAAGGCTTAAATTTTGAATTAGGGGAGGCATTGAGTAAACCGGCAACGGCAAATTTGCAACAAGCCTGTCAGTTTGTTCAGCAATTACTCTTGCAAGCAAATATTGATGTCTGGAAACAGAAACTTAATTCTTAATCAATCAGCAAAGCTATTAATCTAGATAATAAACCTAAAAAATAGGATGACGGATTGCAATGACGTCTAATCCTCGGGTGAATCAGATTTTTTCCTCGAACGGGGATGAGCCTTGTCGTAAATATTCGCCAGAGACTGGAAATCCAGATGGGTGTATATTTGCGTGGTGCTGATATTACTATGGCCAAGTAGTTCCTGCACTGCTCTGATATCCTGACTTGATTCCAGTAGATGGCTGGCAAATGAGTGTCTCAGCATATGCGGATGAATTCGTTCCGGTAAAAGATTTTTGCTGCTCCATTTTTCCAGTCGCAACTGCACGCTACGCTGAACTAGTCTGGTTCCCTTTACAGAAGTGAATAAAGCCTGTGAACCGGTATCCGGTCTATGTTTTAACCAGTTTTTAATCGCTTCCAAGGCTTTTTTTCCTATCGGTACTTGTCTTTCCTTGTTACCTTTACCGTAACGTACACGAATGAAGCCATCAAAATAACTGATGTCACGAAGATCCAGCATGACTAATTCGCTAAGTCTGAGACCGGACGAGTAAAACAGTTCAAACATTGCCAGATCGCGTATTTCCAGTATCGAGTCGGGCTTGGAATCCAGCATTCCAGTGATTTGGTCTACATCCAGAACCTTTGGCAGTTTTTTTGTGGATTTTGGGGCGCGGATATCTTGCAATGGGTCGTTATCAACCAGTTTTTTCTTCCGCAAAAACCGATAAAAACTGCGAAAAGCCGCAAGTTCGCGTTCAATGGTTTTTCCACTTAAGCCTGATTTGTAGCGAACAGCTAAATATTGACGAATTTCGCTAATTTGTAATTGCTGCCAATTCGGAATTTTTTGTCCAGTGCAATATTCTTGCAATCGTAATAAATCCCGTTGATAACTGAGCAAGGTGTTTGATGCTACACGTTTTTCCGCGCGTAAATATTCAAGAAAGACTTGCAATGCGTTAAGGGCATCGCTATGCATATTAGTCCAAGTTTTTCAAAAGCGAAATAAATCGTGTTCCGATTATTTCACTCATCTGGGTGAGAAACAGACTCCCCATACTGTAATGGAAACGCGATTCATCACGGCTGCCAATGGCTACCAGCCCTTCCAAACCGGTAAATACCATGGGAATAATGGCTGCGGATCTAACTTCGTTTGCCGCCTCTCCAAATAAAAACTTGGCTTGAGGCAAAGTTGGCCGTCCGCATTTAGGTTTTTTGCTGGTTAATTCGTTGGCAAAACTTTTTAAGTTGCTATCTTCAGGATCAACAAACAGTTTGCTTATAGGCGGATTGATTTGGTTTTTAATAATTTTAAGCGCCACAAAGTCAGTATTAAAGCATTCAGACAAAACCGTATTTAAATTTGCAACGGCATCCTCCAAAGTATTGGACTCCAGCATTGCCAGAGTCAATTCATGCATTCTGTTAAAAGAGGCATCATTATCTCTGGCAATATCAATCAAGGCAGTTAACTGATTTTCTTGTTGCTGATGTTTGGTTCTAAAGATTTCGAGTTGTTTGGAAATCAGAGAAATTGCATTGCCGCTTGGATGCGGAATATGCATTTTTTCCAACAAATCCAAATGATGTTGGAAAAACTCAGGATGTTCCCTTAAATAGGCGTTAACTTGTTCTTCGCTAATTGTCGGTTGCTCGTTGTTCATTAATTTATTTGCCTTTGGTTACATTTTCAGCCAAGTCAGCCACTAAGGCCGGTTGACCTCGATCTTGCCAATATTTTAACTTACTGCCAGATAGATCAAATCGCAAGCATGATCCGGCAAATCTTTTTGTAATGGTTAACAGCTTGATATCAGCGCCATTACTAAATTCATTTAATTGATTAATCAAAATGTTAAGACAGTAATTGTTCGCCTAACCATAATTGCTCCAAAGTTTCCCGGGCTCTGATCAAAAAGGCCTGATCGCCATCGACCATGATTTCGGCAACACGCGGTCTTGAATTGTAATTGGAGCTCATAGTAAAACCATAAGCGCCTGCGGAACGCACAGCCAACAAATCGCCTTCCGTTAATTTTAATGCACGTTCTTTACCTAAAAAATCGCCTGTTTCGCACACTGGCCCGACAATATCCCAATTCAGCAATTTGGCGCCGCTAGCTTGATTTACCGGAATAATGTTCTGCCAAGCTTTGTATAAGGCTGGTCTTAGCAAATCGTTCATTGCTGCATCAACAATGGCAAAATTTTTAAATTCAGTTGGTTTTAAGTATTCAACTTTAGTGACCAACACACCTGCATTTCCGACGATAGCACGGCCAGGTTCCAATAATATTTCAAAATTTCTGCCGGAAAGCCTATGCAAAATAGCTTTAATATATTCAGCTGGTTGCGGTGGTTGTTCATCCCGATAACAAATTCCCAAGCCGCCGCCCAGATCAATATGTTCGATATTGATACCTTCGTTAAGCAGGTTTTCCAGCAACTCCAGAACCCGGTCCAGCGCATCTAAAAATGGGGTTGATTCCACAAGCTGTGAACCAATGTGACAATCAATTCCAACCACTTTAATATTTGCCAATTCCGCAGCTCGACGATATTCATTTAAAGCTGAGCCGATATCAATGCCGAACTTGTTTTCTTTCAAGCCTGTTGAGATATAAGGATGGGTTTTGGCGTCCACATCAGGGTTTACCCGAAAGGAAACCGCAGCGATAACCCCCAATTTCCCAGCCAAGTCATTAATACGATCAAGTTCGCTGCTGACTTCGACATTAAAACAGCGAATACCGATTTTTAATGCCGCCAGAATTTCATCTTCTCGTTTACCCACTCCGGAAAAAACGATTTTTTCCGGTTTTCCACCCGCGATTAAAACCCGTTGTAACTCACCAATTGAAACAATATCAAATCCGGAACCCAAACGCGCCAACAAGTTAAGAATGGCAAGATTGGAATTTGCTTTAACGGCATAGCAAATCAAATGCGGATGGCTGGCAAAAGCCTGATCAAATGCTTGCCAATGCCGCTCTAAGGTGGCGCGCGAATAAATGTAACAGGGGGTGCCGTATTTAGCAGCTAATTCGTCAATAGCTAATTGTTCGGCAAACAGTTTGTTTTGCCGATATTCAAAGTAATCCATGTTTATTTTGATGGAACGTAGACTGGAGGTTTACTATCCGGCAGGTACAAAGGGCCGCTTTGGCCACAGGCCTGTAAGAGTAACAGTAGAAAAATTGATATTAGAAAATTAATTATTCTCATAATTTTGATTAGTCAGGCAAGACAAACCTTTCTAGCATTGCCGTTTAAAACTCTGACTATAGCATAGCCTGACTTTTAAAAAAACCTGGCCTTTTACTAGGGGGGCTGTCAGAGAATAGAAAACCCAATGCGAAATAGCCCTTTTGGACAGATTTTCCACCCATTTTCGTTCATTAGCGCAACCTATTACGCCTTAATTGCGCAAACAATCCGACTCAAAATGGCTTTCCCTTGCTACGGTTTCTATTCTCGGACAGCCTCCTAGGCAAGCTAAACATTGGTGCGATTGAAATGAATCAGCGAGATTTTTTCGATTTGCAAGCTTTAGGTTTTCAATCTATTAATTTTCTAATCATTTGCCAAATCTTAAAAAAAGTCTTTTCTACCAGGTTAACCGCTATTTTGATACTACCTGACTCTCAATGAGTTTTTCACAATTTTAGGCGTAACGAAAATCAGTAACTCCTGCTTATTATCGGTTTTCGAATTATATCTGAACAACCAACCAATTCCCGGTAATTCGCCAAACCAGGGTATGCTGTAAGATTGATTATCATAAACTGATTGATATACCCCACCTAATACCAGGGTCTCTCCATCTTCTACCTGTACTTTGGCAGTTAGGCCTTTTTTATTAATCGCGACATTTTGCTGTCCCCCGGTCGTAATGATTTGACCTTGAGAATCATCATTAATTGCCAGATCCATGATCACACTGCCGCCTGGAGTAATTTGGGGAGTGACATCCAATTCCAAAACTGCGTCTTTAAAATTGGTATTTATGGTATTGGCCGTTTGTGATGTATAAGGAATTTGCACCCCTTGGAGAATAGTAGCTTTAACCCGGTCAGTAGTCATGACTCTGGGATTTGAAATGACTTCCCCTTTATCTTCAGACTGCAGTGCTTGAAGTTGCAATTCTAAAATATGATCAGCACCGGCTGCCAGGGTCATACCAAGTGTTGAGACCCCGCCGCTAGCAACCGCAGCAGTAGTCTGCATGGCATAACCCAATTCCTGCAAGCCAGGGTATGTTCCGGCGTTCTGAGCAGCATTGGCTTGCTGGGTATTCACGCCAAAGTTGACACCTAATTGTCTGGCAAAATTGGTGTTAGCAATCACAATTCGAGTTTCAATCAAAACTTGTCTGATCGGTATATCCAGTAGCTTCACAACCTTACGCACCTCTTCCAAAGCTTTAGCAGTATCTTTCACTACCAAAGTATTGGTTCGGGCGTCTATAATGGCTGTGCCCCTTGGCGATAACAATCTTAAGGTGTTACCGCCGGCTCCATGCGTTAAAGAGCCGCCACCTGTAGCCGAACTGGCGTTTGCGTTGCTTTGATTGCTGGAACTACTCGCTCCGCATCCACCGCCTGAGCTTGAACTGCCTGAACTTCCACTGGAACCGCTACTGCCTGAACCGCCGGATGTGCCGCCTTGATTGTTATTTCCAAAACCCATGATCACACCGCAAATTTCACTGGCTTTGGCATAGTTAATTTGAATATATTCGGTTTTTAAAGGCTCAAGCTGTGCATAAACTTTTTGGGAATCAAGCGCCTCTTGTTCAATTTTCATTATTTCGGCAACTGGGGCTACCATAATAACATTGCCATTTTGTCTTTTATCCAGGCCTTTTGACTTTAAAATCAATTCTAAAGCCTGATCCCAAGGCACATCATTAAGACGTAAAGTGACATTACCGGCCACAGAATCTGAGGCAATAATATTCAAATTGGTAAAATCGGCAAGAATCTGCAATACCGAACGAATTTCGATATCTTGAAAATTAAGGGAAAGTTTGTCCCCTGAATAAGTCTCCTTTCTTAAATCTTCTTTTTCAGCAGCGGTTAAAGGTCTAAATTCAATAGTCAATAAATTATCCGTTTGATATGAAGAATATTCATAGTTGCTGTTGTTAGGCGTCACAGAAATATTGACGCTATCGCCACGGGAGCTGGCATCGAATTTACTCACTGGTGTTGCAAAATCTGAAACATCTATACTTTTAGCTAAAGACTCGGGCAAACGGGTATTCATGAAGTTTATACTGACTTTTTCACCGGTTTGCTTGGCGTCGATTACTGAATTTGCTGCAGATAATCCCACTAAAAGTCTTCCTTCGCCATTTGGGCCGCGTCTAAAGTCCAAACTTTTAATACTTTGTTCCGGTAAAAGTTTGCTTATCGCTGAATCCTTGGGAGGTTGGCTAAGCAGCGGCGCCATATTGCTTGAAGAAATTGAAGAATTTGCAGACTTGAGAAGCACATAGAATTTATTGCCTTCAATTTTAGTTTCGTAAGGCGCTTTCTGGCTTAAATTAATAATGACGCGAGTTCTTCCTGACGCTTCCACTACATAAACAGTGCCGGCAGGACCCTGATTAATGGGAAAACTTTTTTTAGCAAGATTACTTTTAACACCATCAAAATCCAGCGCAATTCTTGAAGGATTATCGGTTTGAAATATTTTTGGTTCAGTAACCGGAGAGTTCATTTCAATCTGTAATTGAACTTGATTACCGCTGAGCGCAGAAAACTCTAAATTATCAATAGCCGGATCATCTGCCAGCACTGGACAGAAGTGAATGGATAAAAAGACAAAAATCCAGGCCCATCGACTACTGAACAACCCGAAAATCTTCATTTGTTTGATATTTTGCTTTGTATTCATTTTTTAAACCCTTTCATATTTACTCAGCCAGTGCAATTGAGGCTTGCTGTTCCCGCCAAACACCTGGCTTAGTGTCAGGCACAATCTCCACCAATTCAATTTTGTCATCAAGAATGCGAATGATTTTGCCGTAATTTTGTCCCATGTGGTTTCCAACTTGAACCCTATGAATAGTGCCATCTTTAGCTTTGACCAAACCCCACAAACCTTGATGATTGGTCAAAGTGCCAACCATTCTTAGCGTATCAAGAGAATAGGCTTCCAATTCTTCTTTTCTTCTTTCTGTGTCAGGTCTAACACCATTAAGTCCTGACACATCAATATTAGTATCTTCGTTATTCTTTTCCGTGAGCTTGAAAGGATCACGTAATCCGTTGGGTTTAAAAACGAATGGTTCTATTGCCTTTATTTCAGGTATGGGTTCGATATTGCCTTTTGGTCTTAATTTAACTTCCTTGATGTATTTATTAAGATCACTAACATCGTCATTGCTGCAAGCAGAGCATAAAACCAAAATAAAAAATAATAGGGACTTAATAATCAAAGACATGGGATTAATCATTTCTCCCTCTTTTTCTTTGTGGATTGATTATTCATTTCCGGTCCGCTTTCGTTATAGGTCTTAATAATTGCCGACATGGTCATTCGATTACCGTTGTCCTTACTCAATGGCGCCATACTGACATCATGAACGGTGACAATTCTTGGCAATGAGGCCAAACCACTGACAAATAGTCCTAACTCTTCATATTTACCTATCACCTGAATATTAATAGGCAATTCAGAATAGAAATCCTTACGCACTTCCGGGCCGGGCTGAAATAATTTAAATTCCAAACCGCTTGCTAAACCAGTCTGGGAAATATCAACAAGAAGATTTGCGACTTCAGCCTTGGTAGGCATTTGTTTGAGCATTTCTCCCAGGGAAGCTTCTATTTGCTCCAGCTGAGCACGATAATCATCAAGATTTATGGCTTTCTTCTGCTTAGTTTCAAAAGAAGCCTTCAAATCAAGCTCTTTTTTTTGCAAGGCATCCAATTCATCTAATTGCGGTAATGTGATTAAATAAATTGCAGCCATGGCGAATAAAATTGAAACTATCGAGATAGCAATTATTTTGATGGGAGTGGGCCAGTTTCCGGCGGTATTTAAATCCCAATTGATTTCTGATAAATTCATTATTTAGCCCCTGCCTTGGGTTTTTCAGCAGCTTTGCCAAGTTTAGCCGTCAAGCTAAAATCATTCATTTCAAGATTATTTTTCCCTTGCCCCTTAATCACCCCTAATACGGCGCTGTTTAGCCAAGGCGAATTATCTATTGTCCGCATAAAGGCAGATACTCTAGCGTTGGATTCAGCTTTTCCATCCATGCTCAATAAAGTGCCTGTCTGGGTGAATTTTGTGATATAGACCCCATCAGGAGTAATTTTGGTCAGCTCATCAAACAGATGAACCACCTCTGGACGGCTTTCCTGCAGTTTTTGAATAACGTCAATTTTAGTTAATAATTTGTTTTTCTTTTCTTCGATATCTTTTATTTCCTGAATTCTTTTATCCAGAATAGTAATTTCATCCTGTATCATTTTATTTCGTCTTTCCTGAAACTCCTTCAATCCTTCAATGTACATATAAACGACTATCAACAAAAGACAAACCAGCAAAATGCCAAGACCCACGCCAGATATGAAATCCTGCTGCTTTTTCTTGCGAAGTTCTTCACGCCAAGGAAGTAGATTAATTTTTGCCATTAATCAAAACTCCTTAAGGCTAGGCCACAAGCTATCATCATTGCCGGCGTATCGTTATTCAAACTTTGAGGTTTAACTCGGCTTGAAAGCGCCATATTGATAAATGGATTGGCAATATAGGATGGGATACCCAAATCTCTTTCCACCAGCTTGTCCAAACCAGGTATGGAAGAACATCCCCCAGCCAGAATCATGGCGTCTACGCCGCGATTTGCACTAGAGGAAACAAAAAACTGTAGAGATCTGGCAATTTGTTGCAGCATGGCTTTTTTAAAAGGATCAAGTACATCCGTTATGTAATTATCCGGTAAACCGCCATGTCTTTTTGCCAAACCGGCTTCTTCATAGGAAAGGCCATAACGGCGTTGAATTTCTTCTGTTAACTGTTTGCCGCCAAACCCCTGTTCACGGGTATAAACCGTTTTACCTTCATGCAAAATATTTAAGGTTGTCATGGTTGCCCCAATATCGGCAATAGCGACAGTTTTATTTTCTGTCGTATCCGATAATTGATCTGCAAGTAAGGTAAAGGCGTTTTCCATGGCAAATGCTTCGACGTCCACAATGACAGTTTTTAAACCTGCATGAGTTAGGGCCGCCACTCTATCTTCAATATTTTCACGCCTGGAAGCCGCTAATAGCACATCCACCATACCCGGGTTGGCTTTGGTTGGTCCTTGCACTTCAAAGTCCAGATTAACTTCATCCAGCGAGTAAGGAATATATTGATCGGCCTCTACCATGATTTGCTCTTCCATTTCCGCATCAGACAAAGATGCAGGCATTGAAATGACTTTTGTCATGACTGAGGAACCCGCTACTGCTACACTAGCCTGTTTGATTCTTGTACCTGATTGTTTAACGGCAGTTTTTATCGTATTACCTATAATTTCAACATTAGTAATATTTTTATCTACTACAGCGTCTTGAGGCAAAGGTGCAACGGAATAACTCTCAACCTTATAGCGAGGGCCAACGCGACTAAGCTCTAGTAGTTTTACAGCCGCAGTACTAATGTCGATGCCTAATACCGCAGACTGATTCTTTTTATACCAGCTCATGAATGAACCCTTCTGAATCGAAAAAACCTAAATTGAATCGCAAAGCATTATGATATGTTTGCTGAATCCAGCTGGTTTGAAAGTATAGTTAGGTTTTATAATTTTTATAGCCTTG
>Ga0181508_1056236_pt1 | contig 20015 bp, 21 predicted proteins | sample PEATcosm2014_Bin_15_FD_135916 | JGI IMG/M metagenome (GOLD analysis project Ga0181508, IMG submission 135916) | Metatranscriptome of peatland microbial communities from MTU Mesocosm Facility, Houghton, MI, USA - PEATcosm2014_Bin10_10_metaT... | ecosystem: Environmental > Terrestrial > Soil >... | reverse complement strand
TGTATGAACCTACCGATGAAGTTAGTAGGAAATTTCTCCAAATTGGAAGAAACATTGATCCTGACATAGAAAAGTACTCTAGGTCAGTAAATGTAGATTCTAAACCTACTTGGGTTAGGGAGACGGCTGATGGATCTAAGGCATGGTACCAGAATGGGAAACTTCATCGTGATAATGGGCCTGCAATAGAGAACGCTAATGGATCTAAGGAATGGTACCAGAATGGGAAACTTCATCGTGATAATGGGCCTGCAATAGAGTACGCTAATGGAAAGTCATGGTACCAGAATGGGAAACGTCATCGTGATAATGGGCCTGCAATAGAGTACGCTAATGGATCTAAGTTTTGGTACCAGAATGGGAAACTTCATCGTGATAATGGGCCTGCAATAGAGGACGCTAATGGAGAAAAGTCATGGTACCAGAATGGGATACTAGTAAGCCAATCTGACGTTGAATCAGGAAAATGGGTTACTATAGATGGACGTCATGTATTTCTTTCTGCAGGTGAGTAAGTAGTATGGCTGCATCTCCAATCAATCTAACAATAACTGCTGACATATCACCTCTTGTCCAAGAATTGCAAGGGCGTGGTATTCAAGTCCTCCAGCAATTCGGCAAGGATACTGGAATTGTCTTCAAAGACATAGCAGCAGTTACTGTTGTCACTACTACAGCTTTAGTTAAGTTTGCTGAGGCGGCGAAGAATGCGTGCGGTGATGTTGAGAGTTCCCTTGTCAGTGTCGAACATGCATTTGAACTCGTAGAACATGGAGCAAAGAAGTTCATTGAAGTAGCTGGTGGACTAGTTATAATGACTAAGTCTGCTGTAATGTTCTATACAGCTCACCAGAGGATGAAGGAGTTTGGAGAAACTTTACTAAATACTGCTCGAGCAGTTGAAATCTACGAATCTGCTCTGGCTATTGTTCCAATTTCTTTAGCAATCATGACTGAAAAGTCAATTGGTTTAGCTCTTGCTCAAAACAAACTTAACAAGGAGTTTGCTCTTACAGCTGCTCAGCAGAAGAAATCATTTGAAGAAGTAGCTACTCTCGCAACCATGGGAACCATGGCTGGAAACAAAGACGTTGAAACTGTTTTCCAGAAGATGGCAGTCCAGGATATACCAGCACTAATTGATGAATTCCAGAAGTTAAAAGACCCAGTAGAGAAAGCAAAGTTTGCTGTCGATCATTTTGGAGACAACGCAGCTAAAGCTCTCCCTCTCTTAGATGAGAGGATGAAGGCTAATGCCAATCGAGCTTATGAGCTTGCTGTCGCTTTAGATCCTCACGTCCGTGAGTCCCTTGATAAACTTAGTGAGACCATCCACCATCCTTTAACTTGGTTGCAGATACTTGCTGACGCCTGGAGAGATTTCAAGTTATCAGCGAAAGAAACAGTAGCTCTAACAGTTGTGAAGGCTGGTGATTTGGGAAAAGGTGAGCCTCCTGATCCTGGTGCGGAGTGGATGAAGAAACAAGGTGTGGGGTTTTCTCAAGCACCTTACAAAGCTACACCTTCTTATCTTGAGATTGCGAAAAGTTGGGATGAAGCTAAGAAATCAGTTGATGCAACTAATGCAGCAGCTGAGAAGTATACAGATATTCTAAACAAAGGCGCCGGTGTTTCTAAGAGCTTACTCGGTCTGTCGGACGCAGCTATCTCGAAAGATGCTAACTCACTTGAAAATCTTAGTAGAAAACTATCCGAACTCAAAGAGAAACTAAAAGGTGAAGAAGTAATTCTACCGAGTATGACTGGTGGGCCGGGTGAAGGTGCTGTTAGAAGTCTTATTGTCCAGGATCAGAAAGCTGTTGAGGCTCTTAGTGCCAAAATCAAAGGGATGGAGGGTGCCGCTGAAGAAGTAAAGAAGCAGGCAGAAAGAACTCTTGAGATAAGAACTCAAGAGATTGAAGTAACTAAAACCTTAGCTCAAGAAGAAGCTACTTCAAAAGAGAGCAACATCAAAGCTCTTTATGACATGGGAGTAATTTCTGCTGAGCGGGAACTTGAGTTACTAAGAACCAATGAGAACAAGAGATTTCTAGCCGAGGCTGATGCTAACTTAGCTCTCCAGGAATTAGCAAAAAGTAGAGGGAAAGAAGGGGAAGTCGAGTTATCAAGAGCCCAAGGTGCCTTACAGGAGTTAACAAAGCAGCATCTAGACAAGATTGTAGCCATCAATCTTGAAGGTGCAAAACAAGTAAAAGAAGTTAACAAGTCGATAGCAGAAGGTGCTATTGCTGACGAGACTGCAATCTCTGAAGCTAGAATTGCTAGAGCTCAAGAAACTACTAAGGCTTTAGCAGCAGCAAATAAGATTACTCCTGTACAGGAGATGGTTCAGTCTACAGTTCAGGAGAGTGGCCTTTATGTTGCTAAGAAAACTGAACTGGAAAAAGAATTGAGTTTAATTGATGCTAACGACGACAAGCAGAAAGAAAAGTTTCAGCACCTAAACGACGAACTTGAACTTCTTGAAATTCACCACCAAACTGAACTTGATAAGATTAGATCTTCTGGATCAGCTAAGGAACTACAGAAAGAAGTTCAAGATTCTCAGCGGATACTGGCTGAGACAATAACTCGAGACGATTTCGTTCTGAAAACTGAGCAAGATACTAATGCTCAGCGGTTGAAAAATCATCAAGAAACTCAAAACCAATGGTTGAAGGATGAGATAACAACACTAGATAAGTGGTACGCAGCTCAGAAAGAAGCTTACAAAAAAGCTGAAGCTGACATGGCTGCAATGAAGGGAATTGATTCAGCTGAATACAAGAACCTAATTGAGAGAGAAGAAGCACTTGATCAGGACTGGGCGTTGAAGAGAAAGAAACTTGTTGATCAGATGAACCAGCAGTACAAGCAGTTAATGAACCAATTCCAGCAAGAATCAAATAATGCTATTACTTCAGCGTTGATGGGGACTGAGAAGTGGTCCAAAGCTTGGACTCAAGTTTACAACAGTATGATGTCATCCCTCATTCAGTTCGGTCTGAAGTGGGTAGAGCAGTGGGCTATAAACGAGTTGAAGACGTTGGTTCTTACTAAGACTACAACCGCTACTAACTCCCTTACTCAGATTACTGCTGCAGCAGCAGTAGCAGCAGCAAACGCAGCAGCAGCAGTTGCTGGTATTCCAATTGTAGGACCGGCTCTAGCAGCAACTGTGGGTCCGGCTACCTACGCAGAAGTAATGGCGTACGCAGCAATGGCTCAGTTCGAGACAGGTGGGTTGGTACCAAAAACCGGTATGATAATGGCGCACGAGAAAGAAGGTGTGCTACCGGCGAGATTAACAAACATGTTGATGGGTGTAGCAAATTCGGGGCAAGGTACTGGAAGAGACATGAAGATGAGTGCACCTGGTGGAAATACTACGATTAACTACACGCAGCACATCAACGCAGCACAGGGGATTAGTGCAAAGGAGATTGGTGCACATTCAGTAGCAGCACTAACTTCGTACGTCAGGCGGATGAATCTTCGACCTGCTTAAGGTTGAAAAACTTTCAAGGAGAAAAATAAAAGATGGGAAACTTAGCGCAGTTACAAGCAGCGTCGAGGAGCGCCTCGCCGCTTATCGGGCAACCTCTCGGAGAATATGCAGGAATCCGAGACAATGCTGTTGCAACAAATCTGGATGAACTTACTTTGTTTGGTAGTGGAGCAACAGGTGCTTTTGGGGACCTTCTTGTAGGAGCCTTAACAGCGCCAGCCGCACCCACTGTCACGCAAGGTGGAACAGTTGGTTCGACAAACTACAGCTACGTTGTGGCTGACCTATCGAATCTGGGAGCCGCTCCGAGTTCTGCTACACAGACGACGACTGGCAACGCGACGTTGTCTGCAACTAATTACAACATTGTCCAGGCTACTGGTTTGGTTGCTGGGCATACGTACGGAATCTACCGGTCAGCTTCTTCTGGAACTCCTTCTGGAACTGGACTTCTTGCAACGTATACTGTTCCAGTTGTAGCGCCAGCTGATGCTTCTACAACCAATCTTGTTAACACATACACTATTAACGACACCGGTCAGACTGCTACTACAGCAGATATTCCAGTCAACAATACAACTGGATCAGCTAACTTTGCTGGGCCAGTAGGTTGCGCTACTGTTTTTACGGGCGGTAACGCCACTGGGATGGGTGGTTTAGTAGTAGCAGCGAGTGCCATTGGCTTAACTTTGACTACTACTCAGGTTCTAGCTGACATTCTAGTTAGAACAGGTGCGAGTGGTGGTGCAATCAATGATACACTTCCAACTGCGGCAGCTTTGGTAGCAGCAGTTGGTCCTGGAATCAAGGCTGGCGCCATTCACCGTCTTGAGTACAGAAACGAGTGTACTGGTACTAACACAATTGTCACCTCTACTGGAATTACTCTCCGAACAGGGAACACCAACACAGCTTTGACGACAACGTCAAGGTTCTTTACTTTCGTGTTTACGAACGTTACTCCAGGATCGGAAGCGATCCAGGTAATCACTGGACCCGCATCCGCTTACTAACTCTCTATCTGGCCATCCTCCGGGCTATAGGTAGAGCGGGAGCTAGCTTCTTACCATTTCTTCGCTGGCTCCCGTTTCTCATTCTATGAGTACAAACTTCTTTCCTGACTTACCGGGTTTTACCTGGACAAGAAAGCGTGCAGTGAATCAAAATACTCTGATTCAGACTTCAGCAAGTGGATTAGAAGCGCGTAGCGCACTTATGGTTCTACCTCGATACGAATGGACCTTGCCCTACTCATACTTGCGTGAAGGTACTCCTTGGTTCGATGTGGAGAATTTGGAGGGAACTTATCTAGCACAGCAAGGTCCTCTAGTTACAATGTTTTTTAGGGACCAGTTCCAGAACTCAGTAACAGGACAGTTTATAGGTACTGGGGATGGAACGACAACTGCTTTCCAAGCTGTTCGAACGATTCAAGGTGGAGATGGCCAAGCTTACCAGGATCCTGTGTTTGGATTTGATACGCGAGGTTCTTACTCCTATGGTCCCTATACAAGACCGGCAGCTTTAACTCCGCAGGCGTATGACAACGGCAGTCCAGTTTCAGCCACGTTTACTACTGAGACAGGAGTAATAACTTATGGATCTGCTCCTGCGTTAGGACACAATCTAACAGCAACTTTCAGCTACGTGTTTAGAGTCCGTTTCTCAGACGATAACATGCAGTTTGACAACGTGTTTAACGCATGGAACACAATGGAGGGTCTCAAGTTGATTCAGACAAGAGTATGATATCTAGAAATCCAAATACCAACCCAGCTGTTGATTTCCACAGTATGTTCTGTGGTTCTTGTGGTGGACCACTTGATGCTGGACACAATACTGAATGTAAAGATCTTCCACAAAAGTTTTGTACCCAGTGCGGACAACTCAAACATGACTATGTTTGTGCTCCAGATCCTCGTAGACTTGAACGCTACGGGCTTGTAGCGTCGAGTGCTACTCCTGCAGTCAAGAAACCGCTGAAACCAATCTTCTAGTATGTTAGCAGCTTCTCCTGCACTAGTTAACTTTCTCGGTTCTGGTGAGCCTTTTATCGGAGCCGACCTTTACGTCATAACTTTGGCTAGCGGGACAGTTCTCTACCTAACTTCTCTCGATCGTGCCGTCACGTATACAGGAACAATATCAGCCAATCCCGATTATGGAACACATACATACTTAAGTATGGGGCAGTCCGCTTCTGGCGTGCCGTTAATACAAAGGTCAAAAGTCCAGAAGTCAATCTCTTCGTCTTCTAAAGTTGATTTGACAATCTACGCCAGTCCAGGCACTCTCATACTTAACCAGCAAATTCTAACTACAATCGCACAAGGACTCTGGTCGAATGCTCAAGTATGGATTAGACGAGCGTTTATCCTTCCAACTGATGTACCCGCTAACTGGAATACTCCAATTCCAACGAATCTTGGGAGTACAGGTGATGGAACAGTTGTTTGGTTTCTTGGGTATGTAGGATCGGTTACTAAGCTCGGAATGTTGAGTGCTGAGCTTGAAATTCGAGACCTACTCTGGTATCTTAACAGGCCACTTCCTAAGAATCTTTACTCTCCTGGATGCTACCATGCGCTCTATGACGCAGGCTGTGGAGTTGTGAAAGCTACCTACTCAAGAACTGGAAACTTCGATTCTGGATCCACAACTACTACAATCTATGTTCCTGAAACATTCGACCAAGGTGTCCCTGTAGCACCTGTTTGGAGTAGTGACCCAATTACAGAAGCAGGTTCGAAGTATACTTTGAATGCTGCGACGTACTACACAGTTTCAACTTACCTTACTAACTACGGTGAGACCGCTGCTTCAGCTGAATGGAACTATACTGCGTTAGCTAACGCACTAATCACAGTAGCATCTCCACCCGCTGTAACTGGTGTGATGTATTGGAATTGTTATGTAGGGCTTGAGCCTGGAAATGAACAACTTCAACAAGGACCTATTGCTATTGGAACTAACTGGACTGAATCTGGAGGTGGAATTGACCTTACTGGAGTATACGCTCCAAACCAACCAACTTCTGGTTACTTTGCTCTCGGTGTGTTGACTGTTACTTACAATAGTGGAGCTCTTAGTGGACAGACTTATAGTGCGTACATTGAGACAAGTACCTGGAATGGGTCTTCTACTACATTGACTTTGAGAGTACCTCTTCCACAAGCTCCTGTGTCAACTGATAGTTATGTTCTTCTACCTGGATGTGATAAACGTGCTAATACTTGTGGAATAGCGCCGAGTATTGGTAATGGTGCTCCAGGAAGTAATAACGGAAAGTTTGGTAACCTGTTGCATTTTGGTGGCCACCCATACACGCCTGTTCCTGAGTCGGGTCTTTAAGGTATAAGTAACCATATGATACTCGAACCTTTGCGTACACCAAACTCAAACTGCCCGTCTTGTATAGCTAAGACTCTACACGATTCAACTCACAAAGTTGAAGACTACAAAAAGTACCATCCTACTGGTGGATATGCTTTCATGAGAGGCTCGGGACAGATTACTTACGAGCAGTTTCTCGAGAAACTCGAAGATGTCAGAAAAGCTAATCCTTCCTGAGATTCGTGATGAAGTAGTCCGTTCGTTCGACGAACTCTTCTTCATTACAGTAACTCCCTTTGATAGAATTTCCGATCTTGCTCTAGACTCTCTTGACTTCCTGTCTCTAGTTCAACTTCTCGAGCAGAAGTTTGAAATCTCCATCCCTGATCGAATCTTCGCTAAAGAAATTACTGTTTCAGACCTTGTTTCTTTAGTTAGTCGGAAACTCGATCAGAAACAAGTTTGAAAACACCTCGTCTTACTCCTTTGTATGACCCATTATACCATAACACCTTCGCCAATTAAAGCAAGGCCCGTATCTTCGCAAACAAGCATGGTGTCAAATGAAGCAGAACAGCGAATACTAGCGGTTGAAGAGGCGAAATCTTGGCTGGGAACGAAGTTCAGATATGGAGCAGCACTAAAGGGAGTTGGAGTTGCTTGTGGCCCATTTCTTTTTCTAGTGCACAAGAATTCTTGGTTGAATCTACCTTACGATCTTCCGCCACTGGCAAGGGACTGGCACTTCCACACGAAGGAAGAAAAGTTTCTTGAACAGATTAAACGGTTCACTCACTCAGTAGAATTTCCACTTCCCGGTGATGTAGCAATGTTCCGACTTGGAGCAAAGGATCGCCCTTATTCTCACGGAGCTATTGTAGTTGACTGGCCCCATTCCGTTATCCACGCCCACTTCCATCTGGGAGTAATTCAATCTGACGTTACTACAGAAGTTCTACTAGCTACTGCGTCTGAAGTATCTTTCTGGTCTCCTTGGCAGTAACCAGTCTCCGCAAGGGAAAGTTGGCTTCCTGGGAGCGCAGCTGATATAGCTGTGGCAGTTTGCTGCCAACTTTCCCTTGCGGTTCGAAGTAACCTTACTCTTCCCATATCTAGATATACTTTCTAGAAGTTAACTTACTATGAGCGGTTCACTCGGTATCGGTAATTCCAACGCAGCGACTGATCCCGCGTTGGATGGGTATAGGGTCCAGACATCGATCTTCGGATCTGGTATACCGATTCTTCTTGGTACCTGCCGAGTTTCTGGAAATGTTACTCAGATTTGGAACTGGCAATCATCTTCCTCTCAAGGTAAGTCGGGAATTGGAAAGAATAAGGGATCGAGTTCTTTTAACTATACAGCGAGTTTCATAATCTCTTACTGTCAAGGAAACATTCTTGGTACAAGTGGATTTACTATACTAGCTGGGTGGGTTGACAAGAACCAGATAACTGGTGTTAACCCGTTTGCTTTTGGGTCGAGTGGAGCTTACGGGCAAGCACCTTGGGCAGGCGGGCAGTATCAACTAGCATATTCAGAGGAGTTTTATCTCGGATTCACGAATACAAGTTTAGGTACTGCTGGAAATATATCTAACTACTCATGGGAACTCAAGAGTCCTTTTACTTTCTTACCTCTTGCTTGGCTAGATGCTTTGTGTACTGATGCTATCTACGCTGTCTTGCGGGATTTTCACATGATGAATTTTCCAGACAGTCAGATAGGTGATATGACAGAAAGCATCTCCTACTGTTTAGCTTACCAGATTGGAGTTTCACCGGTTATCAATGCTCAGGATACTGCTCAGACAATTCTTCAGGAATTGTTACTCGTATGTAATTCTGAGATATACAGTAGTGGTGGATTTATCAAGATAGGTTGTTGGGGAGATACAACAAAGACACAAAACTACTCTCCTGCTGGAGGATGGGGATCTGGAGCTACAGGTACTGTTAATCTGGACGTAAATGAAGTAGCATCTGTTACAATAACTTCTGGAGGTTCATATCTAGCACCCCCAACCGTTACTTTTTCTGGTGGATCGGGAAGTGGAGCTACTGGAGTTGCACTACTCGGGAATGGGTTGGGAATGAAGCCTGTTGTTGGTGTCCAGATAATTACTCCAGGTTCATATACAGCAGCACCTTCAATTACTTTCACTCCAGCAACGAATGCAACTTTTACTCCAGACCTCACTCCAATCTACGCTCTTGATAATGACGCTTTCATAGTAGGAGATAAGAGTCAAGATCCAATAACGTTTTCTTTAGATCCAATTCAAGATGCAAGTAACACTGTCTATTACGAGTGGACGAACAGAGGAAGGCAGTATAATCTCGAAACTATCTCAGATTCTGACGATGATGCTATAAACAAGTATGGACAAACTATTGGAACTGTCCAAACTATCCATAGTGTTACTGAGGCAATCGTCGCAAGCCAAGTAGCTTCTGTCCAGTTGAAACGAGGAATCTACTACCTTAGAAAAGCGCAGTTCACACTTGGTTGGGCCTATTCTCTACTTGAGCCAATGGATATTGTTACTGTGCCAGAGCAGTATCCTTCGACAAGTGTAGTCGGAGTTAGAATTACTTCGATTGAAGAAGACGAGAGTGGAAATCTCGCGATTGAAGGGACGGTTCTTCCTTACCCAATCTGTAACCCAGCCATCTACGCTAAACAGACATCTGGCGGGTATACTCCTGGGCTAACAGCTTTACCAACTGAGACAATCGCACCAATCTTCTTTGAATTACCTCCTGAACTTGCTCAGACGTATACAACGACTCAGCTAGTTTTATCAATCTCGCTTGCTGGCGGAACGGGTTGGGGTGGGGTTAATGTATACCTATCTACGACAGGAGAAAGTGGTCCATATATGCTAGTAGGTATACAAAAACTTGCATCCGTCATGGGATTCTTGACGGCAGCTTACGCCTTTGGAGCAGATCCTGATACTGTTAATCTACTTCAAGTTAACGTTCAACCATCAAACGGAGTAATTGATCCTGGAAGTTCTTCTCTAACTTCTGCTAACAATTTTACAACATTGGCGCTTATAGATCAGGAGGTTATAAGCTATGCTTATGTTACGATGACAGGAGATAGTGAGTATAGTTTCGAGAACGCTACTCCACTCATCTACAACCGGCGTGGTGTGTTCAACTCGTATGAGACTGCTCACGCGAGCGGAGCACCCTTCTCAGTAATTGGTGATGGCAACCAATTCATTTACGAATACAGTCCCCAAGATATCGGAACTACTCTCTGGTTTAAGTTCCAAGCTTTCAATGAAGGAGGTCAGAACCTTCAAGACCTCACCTCCGTAACGGCTTACCCGTGGACGTTAACAGCTCCATTCGTGAGAGGTCCTCTAGCTGTAAAGCCGTATGGAGACATCTACATATTCGCCCCAAACGGTTACTCGCCTCATCTCGCACAGATTAACGGTAGTTCTGGAGTAGCTGGCGGGAGCATCCAAATCTCTGTTACTCCCCCAGCTAATGCACTTTCAACTACTGTTGTCGCACCTATAATCTCGCCAACGGGAACAGTTACTGCTACAGGTGGAACTCTACTACTTGGTACTTACTACGCTCAAGTATTCGCTGTTGACGCTTCTGGAAACTACAGCAGTGGATCAAATCTGACTGAGTGGACAACAGCAAATGGTACTTCAAAAGTTCAGTTTTCTGTGACATTCGGAAGTTCGGTCGTAGGCTATGAAGTATTTGTAGGTACAGATCTCGACCACCTTGTTGGCCAAGGACAACAAACTGGAGCACCTACTTCAATCACACTTACATTCCAGTCAGAAGAAGGTTACGGTCCTCCAGATCCAAGAGCAGCTATCTGGCATGCACGAGCAAAGAGAGTTATTCATGGTGGCATCTTTAGTACGAATGTTGAAACAAGTTCCCTTGCAGCAATTGAGATTTACATCCCTTCGGCCGCTACAAGTGATGAGTTTGCCGGTAGATATCTTATCGCAGTCAGTAAGTACGGACTTCCACAAACACAGTCGTGGAGTGTGATTCCAATTCTACATAATGATACAGGAACTCCATACTGCACACTTACTGTTGTTTCGGGTACTGGTACACTTGTTGGTCCTGGTGACTTGGTCCTTGTTTCAATGCAGGTTACATCCGCTACTTCTACAACTACAACTGATAGTGGTTTAGTTAGTCCGTACGCTCCTACAGGTTTGTATCCTTCTGTAGTTAGTGCTTCTTGGTCGGGTGGAGTCGCTACACTCACATTATCTTCTATCAATGGAATTATTAGCGGAAATACTTACACTGTAGCTGGAATCAATCCTTCAGGGTACAATGGGTCAGTTGTTCTCACAGTTGTTGATAACATTCATGTTACATATCCTCTTGTTTCAAATCCAGGATCATATGTAAGTGGAGGATCTGTAGCTACCAACGCTGAAGCTAACCAGATTCTTCGAGTTATCTATGATCCAACTGGAAGTGCACAAGTAGGTAGCGAGGTAACAATTCTATCAAACACTGAAACAACATTCACTCATACTCCTTGGGCTTCAATTCCTGGAGTAGGAGCTGTTCTGATTGAAGAAGAAGCAGCCTGGAGAGTTGACCAGACAACAACTGAGAATACAAACTACATCCAGCCAAACATTGTAGCTCCAAGTTTACAACCAGTTATAAACATCGATTCTACTCCGTTACAAGGTTATCTTGCTCTCGTAGAGTTACTTTCTCAAGATATTGATGGAAATGATTCTGAGGAGATAGGTAACGGGTTCAGAATGTTGTACATAACACCAGGGTCAGTTTTGCCAAAACCTACAGTAGTAGTAAGTACAACAACAACATTACAACCAGTAGCTCAAAGTGTAGTAGCAAATGCAGGAAGTGGAGCTTTTACAATCACGCTTCCTCCATTCTCGTTGTGGGCTGGTCAAGATATCATTATCCAGAAGAATGATTCAAGTACGAATGCTGTTACTTGGCAATTGAGTTCTGGAGACTCTATTCCTGGAACAGGATCTAGCGGCACTCTTACAACACAAGGTGCCACAATCAAGATTACGGCGGTCCTACCCTAGATGGGATATGGAATAGCTCAGACAAACACCAGTGGTGGAAGTGGTTCTATTGCTGTTATCACTGTCACCATGACAGGACCAACAACTATAACACCTCCATCAATTTCAGCTCCAGCGTCCTGGATTCTAATTCTAAACCAAGATTCAACAGGTGGGCGAGTCGCCACCTTTCCAACTGCAGATTTTGCTGGAGCAGCTGCTTTTGTTGGAATGCTTCTGACTGGAGCAAACACCTATAGTAGTTTCTTGTTTACAATAAGAGCTTCCGACGGGAAAAGTTTGCTTGTTGGTGCTCCAGCTACAGGAATATCAACTACATGAGACTATACATAGTAGTAGTACTTTCAATTCTAGTGGCTACCTGGGCGGCTTTCTATCTACCGGGAGTGGATGCTCAGGGGCCTACGGGTACTCTTCAATTCCAAACTTACTTAGCTCCTGGAAGTGGAGCTGTAACCCGTAGTGGTTCAGCGAAAGTTGGAGATATGCTTAGTGTGTTAGATTATGGAGCAGATCCGACAGGTACGAGTAGTTCCCAAACTCCAATAACTAACGCCTTAACGGCAGCAACTACATCCATGCAAACTGTGTGGGTCCCTCCAGGTACTTACCTAGTAAGTGGAATTACTGTACCGCCAGGAGTAGACATCAGAGGAGTACCTGGTGCTTCAATTCTTCAAGGTACAAGCAGTTCAAATCCCGTTATGTATGTAGGTTCTACACTTGTTTACGGTAATCGTTTCGGTTTGATTCAAGGACTTGTATTCAATTGTAACTCCGTTGCTGGAATAGGTCTTTCAGTTGAGTTGGCAGTAATGCGTAGATTCTCAGATTTAGTTTCTGAAAACTGCGGAACTGTAGCTTACCAAATTGATACTACACAGAATAGTCAGTTTTTCTCACTAGACGCAGAATCTTCGGCTATCTGTTATGCTATCTACAATGGCGCTGGAAATAACATATTCACTCGTGCTGAATGTTACAACCCAGGAGCGACAGGGTGGTATCTTGGGCAGAATAGTTCTCTTCCAGGGTACTCATGGGGAATCTTTGCTAATACACCTACTTCAAACACGATATCTAGAACAGTTATAGAGAATGGAGGTATGACTCGAGCAGTTTGGGAAGCGTACGGTCTTGATAATTCTTTTGAAGATGGGAATTGGAGTACTAACACCTTAGGAACTGGAATGACGGCGATGCTTGAAGTAGATAGCAATTCTAGTTTGAGTAAATTCTACCGAATTCTATTCAATACTGGAACTTCTACAGCACCACACGTGATTAACAATGGTTACCAGACTACAATGAGAGACTGTTACCATAATTCTACAGTTGGTATACAAATCCAGTCTGGAAATGACATGAAGCTTTTTAATCCATTCTTAAGTAACTCGGGTGATACATTAGTAAACTTAGCTGGGTCCGCTCTGGCAAACCTTCAGATGGAATATACAGATCAGGTAGGGCCGACTGCTGGAAGACCTTCTTATGGCGGTGTTGGCTACCGAAGTGCTTACTTTGATACAACAGTTGGTTATGCGGTTTGGTACAATGGGGCCGGTTGGGTAAATGCTGCCGGAAATGCTCCAGGCGGTTTGTGGACGTTCCCTGGAGTTGTTTCTACAAACAACTTTGAGGCTTGGGATTCTACTGGAGTTACCACCGATTACGGGCGCCTAGGTATCAACCCAAATAGTGCTCCTGGTTTAGCACTTCCTAACAATGGCGTCTTCTCGTTATCTTCGGGCGGGCAAGCATTTGATTCACCGGCACTTAGTTTAGCAAACTGTGGAGGAGGCGGTTGGTGTGCAGGAAATGGTAGCGGTTCCGACTACAGCGCCACATTGCAAAGTGGAGTTGTCTCAAGTGATCCAGGATGTACTTCTTCTTCTCACATAGGAAAACTCTGGTTTAACGTCTCAACTTCAACGACTGTGTTTAAAGTTTGTACTAACAACGGTGGAACTGTTGGGTGGAGTCTGCCAGGTGGAGGAGCATTAACCAACCCGATGACAACTCTAGGAGATGTCATCTACGGAGGTACAAGCGGTACTCCAACAAGATTAGCAGGAAATTCATCGGCAGCAACCGAGGTATTAACTTCTACCGGTACAGGATCAGCAGCTAATGCTCCTATCTGGGTAGCTTGGCCTTTTAGCACAGGAGTTCCTTCTGCATCTTGTGGGTCACTTGCGGGTACAAACAGCTCCTGGGCAGTATCTGTTCCAAGTGGTTCAGTAACGACTTGCAGTGTGAGTTGGGGTGGGTCGTTTAGCCCTCACGCATGTACTATGATGGCTTCAGTTGGTGGAGCTAATCCTGCGGGGTTCATATCGGGAACGGGAATAGTAATTGCTTTCAGTACGTCTGTAGGCGGAGGATTCTTCTATGGAATTTGCTTCTAGCCTAGAGCCTTATCAATCACTTCTTGTTTGTCAACAAGAATCTTGACTTGCCTTGCGTCAGTTGAATTCTCAAAGATGAGGTGCTGAATAAGAACTGCACCCTTCTGTCCAATCCGGTGGAGCCTATCCTCCGCCTGTTGTACTACTGTCGGGCGATAGTCAAGTTCTACGCAGAGAGCATAAGAAGCAACATTCAGTGTAAATCCTACTGCTATTGTGATTCCACAGATGATTAACCTACACTTTGGATCTGTCTGGAATCGATCAATTTCTCGTTGTCGTGAAATCTCGTCAACATCTCCATAAATACAAGCAGTTCCTACTTTAGGTGAGAAAGTTTGGTAGAGTTGTTGGATAACGTCGACATGGTGAGCGAAGCATACGACTTTCGAGTGTTCATTCAGCATCAGTTGAAGATACTCAATCATGTACGGAATCTTAGCAACTGCTACTTGGTGGCGAAGTTTAGATAGTTCAGAAAACTCACTCGAATTCGATCCCGTAAGTTTCTTTACTTCTCTCTCGTATCCATCCCAGTCGCCCTTCTGCTTAGCTGCAAGTATAGCAGCTTGAGCAGCCTCAATCGTCAATTCAAGTTTTGATTTGACTCTTTCGTATTCCTGAGTTTCTCGCCCAAGTAGTTCCTTTACTTCTTTAGACGGTTGGATTGTTACGATCTGCCTGCGTTTAGGTGGTAGGTCAAGAAGTACATCTTTCTTGAGTCTACGCACCATAAACTTCCCACGGAGCCTTCCTTGAAGTTCTTCGAGATTAGCTGCTCCACTGCTATCCCACCCCCAAGGTGCTCGCCAGAGTTGGCAGTACCTTTTCGCGTAGTAATCCCAAGTAGCTCCGAGATCGTCGGGATCACAGTGCTTTACTAGTGTCCATAAGTCTTCAGGGCGATTGACCAATGGTGTGCCGCTGAGGAACATGTGTTTCTTCGCGCGAAGCGGGACCTGCTTCGCATCCCCGAACAGGGCCTTAGCCCTTAGTGCGGACCCATCCTTGACATATTGGCATTCGTCAACTATCAATAAATCCCACTCACGTTTATCAATCTGTGGACGTAGTTTTCTGAGGATGTCGTAGTTAGTTATGACAATCTTCGAGGTAGGAAAAGGAGCTTGAGAAGGAGAGTATGCGATGTCGATTGACTCACAACGTAAGAACCATTTTTGCAATTCCCTGATCCAGTTTATCTTTAGAATAGCAGGACATACAACTAGTACGTTACGAATAGTAGGATTAGCATTCATCAAACCAGCAGCCTGAATTGTTTTACCTAATCCTGGCTCATCTGCTATTAGTACTCTACTTCGTTGAAGTGCGTAAGAAATTCCAACTTGCTGGAAAGGGAGATACTCCAATCCACTAGGGACTGGGAAGTTTAGGCCGTTGCAGTTAGTAGCTCGAGAAAAGAATACATTAAGCCTATGCTTTCTTACTGCTTCTACTACGTCAGGAGAGAGTTGAGAAACTAACTCGTAAGGTTGAACAAGTTCTGGAGAATGGGTAAAGTAAGATAGACGCCGACCGTCAAGTTTCCACCCATTCTTAGTAGCTTGTTTTCCTTCTTCAGGAGAGCAGTCAAGCAGTTCGAAGCGGTTTCTTGCTGCTATGATTCTCATCTTGTAGTTCTAACGTACTCCTGAAGCCCAGAGTTCCAAGAAAATCTTGTTCCAGATTTGTATATTTCTTCACCGTGTTTGTATGTATCTAGTGGGATCGGGAAACCAAGACGTTTTAGCAGAAAAAGCTGACATGTCGTCACAGGGGAATCACTTCCTGATTGGGCAAGTCCAAATTCGTCGAAACATAGGCGATCAACTAAATCTTTGATTTTGCTGTCTTCAAAAGTTAGTGTCATTTAGTTCGAAGCCCCACTTCTTGCCAACGCAACAGGACACCGCTGAATTGGCTCAGAATCAAGTCTCCTACCTTGTTGCATTGCTTTCCAGTCATACTCCCACTTCGCACCACAAGATAGGCAGGTAACAGTAGTCAATTCTGACTTCTTGTCAGTTTGTGGAAATGACAATTCTTTGTGGGAGCAGTATGAGAAGAATTTCACCTAGAACCTCACTCTCCGAACCGGCCCTGCGACGACCAACGCATCAACATTCGTCTTAATCTCAGTGAATTCTTTCTCCATCTTGTCGCGGAGAACGTCGCTGGTCTTGACAGTTTCAGGGTCGATTCCTTCTGTTAGTTGCTGGACGCGATCAACAAGTCTCTCGAGGTCCTTATCTTCCGTGATATTCTTCGCCGAGAATCCGCAGAGGAATTCCTTGATAGCGTTGAAACTGTCCGCTCGAAGAGCCTTCCGTTTTCCAGGTTCTTGCTTTAGCCTGTCAGCCAAGTTGGTTACGAGCTCCTGCATCATCAGCCTTTGCATTCGGCTGATTTCTTCTCCAACTTCTTTCCACTGAGCTTCATTCTTCTCAGCTTCACGAATGAAGATTTCGCGGTTGACTTCTTGGAGATCAGCAGGCCCAATCTGGAACCACCGCCAGGAGAATCGATCGAGCTTTCTCCGAAGTTCTTCAACTGACGGGTAGTCTTCGATATTGAATCTTGGACCTAGGCGTTCTTTCGAGTTCTCAATCTCCTTCGGATAGTCACCAGACTCAAACCAGGTATCGATCAAAGCCTTCCGTTCGGCTACGTGAGCAGTCAGAAGCTTATCAGCTTCAACAAGATTCTTGATAGGAATCATTCGTGCTCCACGGAGAGGTGAAGGAACTGCTAACCGATCGAGTTTGAATCCGAGAAGTTCGTCAGACTTCTGGATAGCGTTGAAGTGTGCGCTGCTGAGCAGATACTTGCTGACGTAAACCCAACGAGGGTCAGTCTTTGGCTTCGGAGTATCAGAATAACTGAAATCGCTGAAGTCAGGTTCTCGTTCGTTGATAGGATCGAGATTGAGGGTTGAACTCTTGATCGTTTTCGAGTTTCCCCAAGAACCTTTACTTACTAGGAGAAATCGAACCTTGTCGGTAATTCGTGTAGTCGTCTCGGTTTCGAGTTTTTCCAGAACTGTTTCCATTTTCTTTCCTCACTTTAGATATACTGTTAGAATCTCACTCTTCGCAGTTTAGAAAATTCAGGTTCCTTTGTTTGAACAACGTCATCCTTCGTAGCAAACCAAGAACCTACTACTTCCAGAGGTAAATCTTTTCCTGGGCGATAACCTTCTGCAACTTTCTGGAACTGTACTTCTTCCAGAATTTGAAGTGCTTCCCAGCGATCTTTCTTCGGGCTTAGGGTCTTGAACCCATACTTCAGACTACCAGTCCGTCGACCAAAAGCATACTGGACGATATAACGCCCATCCGGGTTACGAACTAACCAGAGCGAATATACTTTGTCGCTGGTGCCTTGTTGGTAGTAAAGAGTCTTCGTCAGCTCGACTTGCATACAAACTCCTTAGTGCTGATGCTCGTGTTCTCCGTGCCCGTGAGAATGCTCGTGCTTGGCGTTTGGTTTCTTTGTTCGAGTAGTTGTTCCGCCGGCCATCCGAGCCATCTCACGCAAGAAATTCTCTGCGGAAGAATGGTTTGGACCTGAGATTTTGTCAGTCGAGGATTTGATTGTACCGTCCTCGAGCACTTCGATTTGAAATTCATCAGCCATAGTTTCTCCTAGTAGTCAGTCGTCTCAAAATCTTTGAGGTCTCGAGCTATTTCTAGTTCCTCTTCTTCGACACAAGCTTGGCAACGAGTTATGGCAATATCTTCTCGATAAGTTGGAAGCTGTTCTAACTCTCCAGGATCAACTCCAGAAACCTTTAAGTGAATTACAATTCTCTCTAGGAGACTTTGAAGAACTTCTTCTTTGGAGAAGCACGCGGCACGTTTTCCAGAGACTGAGTACTTTCGAATAGAAATTTCAGTTGTTCCAGTTACTCCTTGCATATGCTCCCAAAAGAGCTTATCTGCGTCAGAGCAGGGAGAATACGCGTCATGCATGAAATCAGCTTCGAGAAGCTCAACACTAACATGAACTTCAACGTATTCTGGATTTCCACAGTGTTCAAATCTGTATTTCATCTTTAGTTTCCTTTCTGGACGACAAACTTTCCGGGAGTCTTCTCCTTCAGCTTCCAACCATTCCGTTTGGCCACGTGACGCACGACAGCATCGCTGTATGCCCGCTTGATGCAGTTGACGTAAGTCTTCTCGTCAGTACGATCCTGAGGGAAGACGCAAGTGAGTTTCCCATTTTCCAGAGTAACTCGTTCGCTACCTCGGTACCAGGTAACAACTCCAGTCGAACTTACAATTGGAGAAGAATACCAGAGGTTCTTCATCGCCTCAGAGAGGAGGTCGATGTTGGTGTTCTCGAGGCTGAAAGAGACCTCACTTAGGGCCACGGTGTCGCAAGGCGTATTAGTACCCTCCTTTGAACTGGCGAGAACGGTTGCTGCGGAACTTCCAGGAGCGGCGAGGAGCTTTTTCAAGATTCTCACCGCGGTGAGGTTTGCAACGGCCGCAACCACCAGAATCTTCGATCTCCCGGAGGAGCCGAACTTTCTCGATTTTGCGGTTGGAATTGTTCCATCTAACTTTCACACAACCTCCTTAACTTCTACTGGTTCAAGGACGCCATACAACTTCATCCAAGTTACACAGTAGTCAATGTGAGCAGCGTATTCTACTACCTGTGATTCGGTGTAATTCTCTCTGCGTCCTAAAGCCTTATAGTGCTCTTTCCACCACTCAACCTCGTGGTGTTCACATCCGATTGTTATGAATCCAGGAATACGAACGATGATTGCGTGACGTGTCCCAAGAATCTGGAGAGGAGTTGTACCGCTGGGAAGCAATCCTTTCGCCCCAGCCAGGTACGCCCCTCTCAGGTACGCCCCAGCCAGGTTCGCCCCAGCCAGGTTCGCCCCTCTCAGGTTCGCCCCTCTCAGGTACGCCCCAGCCAGGTTCGCCCCATCCAGGTTCGCCCCAGCCAGGTTCGCCCCCGCTCTGTTTGCTTCTAGCAAAGCAGTAACTAGATCCTCGGCGGTTGCACTTGAATACAATGCAGCTTTCGTGTATCGATGTAGAATCTCAAACATTTTAACTTCTCCTCGCGGCAGCGTCTACTAGCTTCTCGAAACCCTGCCGTGTCTTCAGTTCCGAGGTAAATTCGTGAAAGTTGATTTCAACTCCCTTAGCAAAGAAGCAAACTCGGTACTGCGGATGCGATTCCGGCGTATGCCAAGCTTCGTACGCGATACCGTCGCCGACCCACTTTGTAAGGAGTTGAGGGATCATCTAGAGCACCTGATAACCAGAACCTACAGCCTTCAGAACACAAGAGGCTACTAACGCCTTCAACATCGCTGGCCTGAGAATCGAGCAACGATTGCGGTTCCGACCGGGCATCCAGAAGTTTCCACCAGCTCTGTTAATCATCCGACTTGGGCCAGCGAGTTTGATCCAACTCCCGCGAAGGAACTTCGCCATGCCTTCAACGTCTTCCTGAGAAACAACTTCGACTGCTTCCTCAGCAGCCTTCTCGGCTTCCAGTTTCTGTAAGTAAAGTTCAACTTCGAGGTTCATGATTTCTCCTTTATCTGGTCCATATATGACCTGATAATTGATTATATATAGATTCTGTACTAATCGCAAGAGATTTCTCAAGATACTTTTGAGAAACTTTTTGTTACTTCTCGGAGAAGAATAGGTT
>Ga0181508_1036893_pt1 | contig 22356 bp, 22 predicted proteins | sample PEATcosm2014_Bin_15_FD_135916 | JGI IMG/M metagenome (GOLD analysis project Ga0181508, IMG submission 135916) | Metatranscriptome of peatland microbial communities from MTU Mesocosm Facility, Houghton, MI, USA - PEATcosm2014_Bin10_10_metaT... | ecosystem: Environmental > Terrestrial > Soil >... | reverse complement strand
TGATAAGAAAAGGCGTTATCAAGTGGTATCTGCCTGGTTCAGTTTTGATCACTATTTTCATTTTATCCAGCATTTTTTACATGCTGGACAGTTCGCATTATCTTAGTCCATGGGAACATCTTAATTCCGGCGGTTTAATATTGCTGGCTTTTTTTATCGCTACCGATTATGTCACATCGCCTAATACTCCTTTAGGACAAATTATTTTTGGCGCTGGATGTGGCTTACTGATATTTGTGATTCGTTCCTGGGGGGGATATCCGGAAGGCAGCGGTTTTGCCATCTTATTGATGAACTCTGTGACTCCGTTAATTGATCATTACATCAAACCAAGAATTTATGGCCGTTATCGAGACGGCAGACCGCTTGATATTTCTTCTTCCAATTAGCAGAACAAGCCATGAATACCAAACTTGAATATAAACAAACTGTTAGTTGGATTTTACATCTTATCCAACAAATCAGGCAGCGGCTAAAAATCTGGTTAGACCCGGTACTGTTAGAGCAACTACGCCCGCAATTACAATTTCAAACTAGTGTTTTAGCCGGATTCGCCTTACTTGCCGCCATTTTGCTGGGATTGGCTGATCTGGCAACCCGTGGAGTCATTCAACAAAGACTGCAGGAAGACCTGCAAACCAATCTTGATCAAGTTATACCGGCGGCAATGCATGACAATAATCTATTGGCGGATAGCGTGATGATAGATTCTGCCGACGCCAAACTTGGCGCACTTCAAACGGAAGTTTATTTAGCCAAAATGCATGGTGAAGTAAAAGCGGTTTGTTTTAAATTTACTGCACCGGATGGTTACGCCGGCCCTATAAATTTAGTAATGGGTATCGACAGCAACGGTGAAATTTTAGGCGTGCGGGTAATCACCCATGTTGAAACACCCGGCCTTGGCGACAAAATTGAAATTAGTAAATCAAAATGGGTACTGTCATTTAACGGCAAATCGCTGGACAACCTGACAGTGGAACAATGGGCCGTCAAAAAGGATGGCGGGATATTTGATCAATTCAGCGGCGCCACCATTACCCCCAGGAAAGTGGTGCAAGCCATTCATCGCGGCCTGGAATTTTATCGTAGCCACCAGACTGAATTGCTGAATAGCACTAAATAATCGAGAAATCACTATGAACCTATCCATTTTATTTTCGAAACCTTTTCAAAAAATTGCTAGAGATGGATTATGGGACAATAATGTTGTACTGACACAAAATCTGGCTTTATGTCCATTACTGGCGGTAACAGGTACGGCAACTAACGGCTTGGGTATGGGCTTGGCGACTATGGTGGTCATGCTTGCTTCAAACGCCACGGTTTCCGTCAGCCGCCACCTGATCCCATCGGAAATTCGCATCCCGATTTTTGTTTTGCTGATCGCCGCTTTGGTCACATTAGTTGATATTTTTCTAAATGCCTGGATGCATGAACTGCACAAAGTACTAGGTTTATTCATTCCTTTAATTGTGACCAATTGTGTCATATTGGGCCGAGCAGAAGCGTTTGCTTCAAAACAGCCGGTCATTCTTTCCATGTGGGATGGTTTAATGATGGGCGCCGGATTTACGTTGGTCATGGTCGTTTTAGGCGCGGTACGGGAAATCACCTCTCAAGGTACATTATTCGCCAATGCCTCAGTTTTATTAGGCGAAGGCTTTAGCTTTTTAGAAACCACTTTTATCCATGATTACAAAGGCTTCTTATTGACTGCCCTGCCGCCGGGTGGTTTTATCGTATTAGGTTTCTTAGTCGCAGCCAAACGCATGCTGGATATTAAATTAAGCGCCGCCAAAAAAACTGTGACTGAAATTGTTCCTGAGAGTGTCGTAAACGGAGGTGAACTATGAATGTTGGGGTATGTTATGCACAAGCTGACCGGCAAATCTGGGTTAGGCTGGATGTGCCGGACGGAAGCACCATTTCTAAAGCCATTGAACTATCAGGCGTTTTAACACAATATCCTGAAATTGATCTTGAGTCCCAAAAGGTTGGAATTTTTGGGAAAATTTCCAAATTGGATACAGTTATCAAGGAAGGTGACAGAGTTGAGATTTACCGGAAGATCACAGCCGACCCGCAGCAAGTTCAACGACGCAGGGTTGTAACTGACTGATTTAAACTTTTTTAAAATCCAAGATTATCAAGATTTTTCTTGTCACCATAACCATTGATTCTAATGGGTCCAACATTTCTTGCATCCCGTTGACTATGAGCCTATCGGGCTTGAGCAGGATGCAAGCAACAAGCACATAGCCAACTGTTGAGGACTTATCCACACCAGGATATCAATCAATGACTTTGATATCTTAGTATTGCCAGAAAAAGGATTAAACCCAGCAAAGTAATCCAAACAATCAAAGGCAACGGATAGGAACTAATTTGCAAATTTTGTAAATTTTCTATGGGGAAGTTGATTTTTTCCGAATAAAACCGTTCACTAGCATTGATTGACGAACCTTTTGAAGAAACCATTAAACTGGACACAAGTATCCAATCTTTAAGATTTGATAGCATTCCAAAGCCTCCCAAACCATCATTAACTGCCAACATCTCTTAGTCTCTACATACAGATTGGTAACTATATATAGCGACTGACAATCATTATGCTAGGTTTGGAAAGTTTAACAATTGATCAAAAGTACTAAACGTCTTCGACTGAAGATTAATATTCGCATCCGGAATACGGATAATTTAAATTCCGATCAATTTAATATCCGCCTATTCAGCTTCCCTTTCTTCATCAGCAGATAAATCGGATATTTCTTTTAATCTTGCCACGGCTTTGTAGTTGATACTATTTTCCGGATACTGGCCTTCAGAGTTTATAACGCCGGCGTCACAGTCCATCAGCAAACTCAAGGCTTCATCAACATTTGAAACTGCGTAAATTGAAAACTGGCCTTGCTCGACTGCATCTATCACTTCCTGTTTCAACATTAAATTTCGTTTATTGGAAGCAGGGATTAACACCGCCTGATGGCCTGTTAAGCCTCGAGCCTGGCACAGATTAAAAAAACCTTCGATTTTTTCATTGACTCCGCCAATCGCCTGGACTTCACCATATTGATTGATTGAGCCGGTTAAGGCGTATCCTTGTTGAATTGGTATGCGAGTCAATGCCGAAATCAGACAACACAACTCCGCCAATGAAGCGCTATCTCCATCGATATGTCCGTAAGATTGTTCCATGGCGATACTGGCGGAAATAGCCAGTGGGAACTGCTGAGCGTAACAATGGCCAAGATAACCGGTCAAAATCATCACCCCTTTAGAATGAATAGGCTGGCCTAGCTCCACCTCTCTTTCAATATCGACAATACCGCGGGACCCTGGATGAACGGTTGCGGTGATTCTGGCAGGGGCGCCAAAACTGCTGCCGCCAATATCCATTACCGTCAGGCCGTTAACCTTACCGATTGCCAGGCCATCGGTATCAATTAAAATCATGCCTTCCAGCATTTCTTCCAGCACTTCTTCCGCTATTCTGCCGTTTCTGGCTTCTCTGGCATTCAAAGCCAGCTCAATTTCATTTTTACTGATTTCTTTGCCGCCATTTTGGGCGCTAAGTAGATTGGCCTCAGCAATAATTTCCAAACAGTTCTTGATATGAGCGGAAAGCTGCAACTGATTTTCCGCCAACCGGCAGCTATATTCGATCAAACGCAGCAATGCGGCCGGTGTTAGCTTTTGATTACCGGCATCAGAAGCTTGTTGGATCATTAAATGCATAAATTGACTAATACTCTCCGGCGTCAGTTTGATGTAATCATCAAAATCCGCCAAAACTCGAAACATTTCGTTAAATTCGCTATCCAATTTTTCCAGCAAATAATATATATCGCGCGAACCGACTAAAATTACTTTGACATTTAGTGGGATAACTTCAGGTTTAAGGGTGATGGTATTAATGCCCAATTCCGAATATGGCGATTCAATCTCAATTCGGCCAGCCTTTAAAGCGCGTTTCAAACCCTCCCAAACAAATGGATAGGTTAAAACCTTTTCAGCATCCAAAATCAGATACCCGCCATTGGCGCGATGCAAAGAGCCCGGACAAATGCGCCGATAATTAGTGGTCAATGCACCTTGATCACTAATGTATTCAATACGCCCAAACAGATTTTGATAAATTGGGTGGGGCTCATACACGACCGGCGCACCAAGCTCATCCTGCTTGCAATCAACCAAAATATTCGGCAAATATTGCTCGCTTAACAATATGCGTTTAGAGATGTGTTCCCGGCTTTCCTGGCCACGGCCAGGCATCAGGAAATCAGCTATGGTATTGCTTAGATGTTTTTCAACTTCCGCCAAATAGGTGATTACATCATCAACATTCTGATATTTATCATTAAGCTCTGCAAATAAAGGCTCAAGCGCAAGTTTAATAGTTTCGTTATCCAATTGACGCAATTCATCTACCATCACTCGCCGCCATTGAGGCAATTCCAATAAAACATCGCCCAGATATTCTTCCAGTTCTTCGGTATGTTTATGAAAAGCGTCCCGTTCAGCTTGCGGCAACAAGGTAAATTGTTCTTCATCCAAGGCTTTATCATTTCGAATCGGCAAAAAGGTGATGGCGTCGCTATCACGGTACAAGGCCACACTCATTGAGCGGGCTTTTGTATCGACCAGATCAATGGCGCTGCTATAACGCTGATTGAAACGGCGTTCTATCGCAGTTTTCTTTTGCTGATAACTTGGGCTTTCAAAAGCTGCCGGAAAAGTAGCCAAAACATTGTCGATTAATTTTTCGATTTCCTTACTAAACAGGTGCCCTTCACCTGAAGGAAGTTGGATTGCGACAGGTTCGCGGGTGTTTTCAAAGTTATCAACATAAGCATAGGAAAGCGGTGATTCCTGCTGTTCTGCAAAACTGGAAAGAAAATGACTGACCATAGATAAACGGCCGGTGCCAATATCACCCATTACAAAGATGTTGTAACCTGGTGACTTCATAGCTATTCCGAAAGCTAACGCCGATTTTGCCCGTTCTTGACCAAGGATACCATCATGTTTGGCTGCTTTTCCTGTCAAAACCAAATCCGGTAATTCAATATTTAGCTTAAGAGCCTTGACAGGCAATTTTAATTGTTCAAGCATAATTTGGCTTATTCGCTGTCAGGCATTGATAACAGATGACTCATGCGTTCTGCTTTAGTCTTCAGATATTCAAGATTGTCTAAATGAATGCGGGTCTCAATGGCGATACGCCCATTCACCACGGTGCCCAATCCGGTTAGTTCCTCAATTTTCTGAGGATTGTTGGTTATCAATCTGATAGAGCGAATTTGCAGATCCTTTAATATCAACGCAGCAATATCGTACTGACGTTCATCGGCAAGATGGCCTAATTGGATGTTGGCGTCAACGGTATCAAACCCCTGATCCTGAAGATTATAAGCTTGCAGTTTCTTTAACAGGCCAATGCCTCTGCCCTCCTGACGCAGGTAAATCAGTACGCCATATCCAGCCTGATTAATCATTTCCAGAGCCATATCAAGTTGAGCGCCACAATCACAGCGCCTCGAACCTAACACATCTCCGGTAAAGCACTCGGAATGAATGCGAACGGGCACATCGTCTTTTTCTACAACTTCTCCCTTTACTAAAGCAATATGCTCCTTGTCATCAGAAGTATTGGTATAGTAATGAAGGGTATATTCTCCGTATTTGGTAGGTATTCGGGTTTGAACTATATCTTGAATGCGTACTTTCACTATTATTGAATTCCTTGAGATGTAAAGCTTAAAGCCATAAAGCGTGAGCCTTTCTCGATAACCTTGCTTAAAGCTATTGAGAAAGACTCAAAAACATTGTGTTTGGATTTACGTTGATATTTACGTTTATCAGCATAAACCTTGGCGGTGTTGAAACGGTAAGCAAATTTTGCTACCGGATTATTGGGTATGTTTGCTGCGCAAACTTTGGATTTTTTCATAATTTTTCCTTATATTTCATTACATTAACAATTAAGAACAAACAATATATCAAGCAGATTCATTAAACCCATATCATTTTGCAACAATCTGATTCGTTAATGACCATATATCTGCTATGGATAAATTTGCATCTGTCCCGTGGTACAATTTTTCAATGTGGTTAAACTGCTAATTTGCATATAGGCAAATAGCATAACTTTCAATATTTTTTCAGATAAATTGCTATTATAAGATGTACTGTTATTAAGTACATCACCTGCTTTTGTCTAAAGCACCCTAACAAACTATTTCAATCGTTAAAAGTGTTTTAAAATAAGCGAAGCTTTGTAACTTACAAAACTTTACCTTGATTAGATTGTCATTTTTTAAGAGTAGTTCAACCAGAATAAATCTTGACATTTAAGCAGTAGTCAGACTTTTCATGTTTTTCGAATAAACATATGAAAAGTAAGCGTTATTTTAGACTTTAATTATCCTTATTAAACATATCATACCTGTGAAATTCCAAAAAGACTTTGATGTGATAGTTATCGGCGGCGGACATGCCGGAACCGAGGCGGCGCTTGCCGCTGCCCGTTGTGGCGCTAAAACCCTTTTGTTGACACAAAACATTGAAACTTTAGGACAAATGAGCTGCAACCCTGCTATAGGCGGAATCGGCAAGGGCCATCTGGTCAAGGAAATTGACGCCCTGGGTGGAATCATGGCTAAGGCCATAGACCATAGCGGTATTCAATTTCGTATCCTGAATGCCAGTAAAGGACCGGCAGTTAGAGCTACGCGCGCTCAGGCAGACAGGCAGCTTTATAAAGCATCAATTAGAAACTATCTGGAAAACCAGCCTAATTTAGATCTTTTCCAGCAAACTGTTTCAGATTTAATGATTGAAAACGGCAGAGTCACAGGCGTTAAAACTTTAATGGGTCTGAGCTTTAAATCCAAAACCGTTGTTTTAACGGCCGGGACATTTTTAGCTGGCCAGATCCATATCGGCCTGGAGAATTATAGCGGCGGCAGGGCAGGAGACCCCGCTTCCACCAATTTAGCCCTCAGACTGCGGGAATTGCCGTTTCGCGTCAACCGCCTAAAAACCGGAACGCCGCCGCGCATCGATGGCCGCAGCATAGATTACAGTAAATTACAGAAACAACATGGCGATACTCCGCTGCCGGTTTTTTCCTTCGTCGGCAATCGAAGCCAGCATCCCAGCCAAATTTGTTGTTATATTACCAGAACAAATCAGCAAACACATGACATCATTCGTTCCGCCCTGGATAGATCACCAATGTTTACCGGGATTATTAGCGGGGTTGGCCCACGCTATTGCCCATCCATTGAAGACAAGGTAGTGCGTTTTGCTGACCGCGACTCTCATCAGATTTTTGTAGAACCCGAAGGATTGCATACCAATGAAGTCTATCCGAATGGTGTATCAACAAGCTTGCCATTCGACATTCAGTATCGTTTTATTCGAAGCATGCTCGGCTTCGAAAATGCCGAAATTGTCAGGCCGGGATATGCCATCGAATATGATTTTTTCGATCCGCGCGACTTAAAACCTTCTCTTGAAACCAAATTCGTGCCCGCTCTTTTTTTCGCGGGCCAAATTAATGGCACCACCGGCTATGAAGAAGCCGCGGCGCAAGGGCTGATAGCCGGCTTGAATGCAGCTCGACTGGCGCAAGGCCTTGACAGCTGGCATCCCGGACGTGAAGAAGCCTATATTGGCGTGATGATAGATGATCTTATTACTCGCGGCACCAGCGAACCATACCGAATGTTCACTAGCCGCGCCGAATATCGTTTACAGCTGCGGGAAGACAATGCCGACTTACGCTTAACCGAAATTGGCCGGAATCTGGGTTTAGTCGATGATGGACGCTGGCAAATATTGACAGAAAAGCGCGAGGCCATTGCCAATCTGCACGGCAAACTTGCCAAAAAATGGATCAGAGCCAATACTGAAGAGGCGTTGTTAGCAGAAGCACTATGGGGTAAAAAACTACTGAAGGAAGCCAGTCTAATTGAGCTTTTACGCCGCCCTGAAGTAGATGTTGACCGGCTCTTACAATTTTGCGATGAAACCCAAGTCAACGAAGAAGTTGCCGAACAAGTTGCCATTCAAACCAAATATTCCGGTTACATAGATCGCCAGCAAACAGAAATCAACCGTAGCCTGAGATATGAGCACTTGCGCTTACCGGAGAATGTTGATTACAGTACTGTGTCCGGTTTATCAAATGAAGTCAGTGAAAAGCTTAAAAAGCAGCGTCCTGAAACATTAGGTCAAGCATCAAGAATACCGGGGATGACACCAGCAGCCATTTCACTGCTTTTAGTTCATTTAAAGAAAAAATCTGCTTGATGGACATTTGCCGAACAAAATTACAGCAAGGTTTGACCAAACTGTCGTTGCAAATTGGCGAAACCCGGATAGAGGCATTATTAAACTTTATCAAGCTGATCGAAAAGTGGAATCAGGCATATAATCTGACGGCAATCCGCAATCCCGAAGAGATGGTGTCTATGCATATCCTCGATAGCTTGTCGATTTTACCGTATGTTATCCCATACCGGATTGCTGATATTGGCACCGGCGCCGGGTTACCCGGCATTCCGCTTGCAATATGTTTACCTGATTGTTTTTTTGTATTGGTAGACTCAAATTCCAAAAAAACCCGATTTGTACAGCAAGCCGCTTTGGAATTAAAGTTAAAAAATGTTGAAATTGTGCATAGCAGAGTCGAATTATTTAAACCCCAACAACTTTTCTCAACTTTGATTACCAGAGCATTTGCAGAGATGTCTCAAATATATAAATTAACATCTCATTTGCTGGATGATCAAGGCCAGTTATTGGCAATGAAGGGCCAAAGCCCGGATCAGGAACTAAAGACCATCAATATCGATTACAAAGTAATCCCGTTAAATGTGCCTGGTATCAATGCCGAGCGTTGTCTGATTCAACTGAAGAGACCAAAAGATGGTTAAAATTATTGCAATAGCCAATCAAAAGGGCGGTGTAGGTAAGACGACAACCAGCGTCAATCTGGCTGCGGCTTTGGCGGCCACCAAACGAAAAGTCATGTTAATTGATCTGGACCCGCAAGGAAATGCGGCAATGGGATGCGGCGTTTTAAAAAATAATATTCAGTATTCCAGTTGCGAACTCCTGCTTGAAGAAGTACCCATCACCGAAATAATTATCAAAAATCAGCAATTGGGTTTTGACCTGATTCCCGGCAATTCCGACTTAACGGCTGCGGAAGTGAGACTAATGACTGCTTCAAACCGCGAACGCCGTCTTGGAGATTCTTTGCTAAGCATTAAGGATTTTTATGATTTTATTCTGATAGACTGCCCGCCATCATTAAATATGTTGACTCTGAATGCAATGGTTGCTGCAAATAGCGTTTTGATTCCAATGCAATGCGAATATTATGCTTTAGAAGGGCTTTCTTCGTTGATGTCAACGTTGAGAAGCTTAAAGGAAAATGTCAACCCCGGCCTGTATCTGGAGGGTATTTTAAGAACGATGGTGGACAGCAGAAGCCGCCTAACCAAAGAGGTTTCTGATCAACTGCTAGAATATTTTGGCGACAAGGTTTTTAGAACGACTATTCCGAGAAATATCAGGTTAGCAGAGGCTCCAAGCCATGGATTGCCGGTTCTTGCCTATGACAAGTCATCACGTGGCTCTGTAGCGTATATTGCTTTGGCAGGTGAACTAATTAGACGAGAAAAAGCGAATTAAATGATGCAAAAGAAACGTGGTTTGGGAAGAGGTTTAAGTGAGCTTCTGGGTGATGTTAATCCTGGTCAGGAAAAAACTCACGACATAAGAACGCTGCCTATCGAGTTTTTGCAAAGAGGAAAATACCAGCCTCGCAAAGACATGAATCCTGAAAAACTTAAAGAACTGGCTGATTCAATTGCTGCCCAAGGCATTATTCAACCCATCATAGTTCGAAAAGTCACCCAGGATAAATACGAAATCATTGCCGGCGAAAGACGCTGGCGAGCCGCTCAACTTGCTGAGTTGCATGAAGTTCCTGTCATTGTTAAGGAGCTTGATGATCGTTCGGTCATGGCTATAGCCTTAATTGAAAATATACAGCGTGAAGACTTAAGCGTTTTAGAAGAATCTGAAGCTTTGAAACGCTTGCAAGACGAATTTGAATTAACTCATCAGCAAATTGCCAGCGCCGTTGGCAGATCGCGGGCAGCCGTCACAAATTTATTACGATTATTGGAATTGGCTTCCGAAGTGAAAATCATGCTGAGCAAAGGCTTATTGGAAATGGGGCATGCACGGGCTTTGCTTGGACTGGAGGAGTCTAAACAGATTGAAATTGCCAATAAGGCAGTTAAATCGGCGCTTAATGTCAGAGCTGTTGAAAAATTAGTCAGAGAAAGCCAGGAAGCTAAAGTAGAAACCCCTAAGAAAATTGATCCGGACACCTACAGGTTACAACAGGAACTTAGTGAAAAAATCGGAGCTGCAGTTGAAATTAATCATCAATTGAATGGAAAAGGAAAATTGGTGTTTTTTTATAACAGCCTTGAAGAATTGGAAGGAATTGTCAAAAAAATTCATTAATAAAGCGGATTTAAGTTATTTTAAATCTGAATTTGAAAAATCTGTAAAGACTGTTTTCTTATTTCCAAAACACTGGCTATTTATTCGTTTTTACTGTTTAAGCATTAAAAATGAGCCGGATTTAGCGCGATATCCTCGGAATGTAAATTTTAATCTTTGTGTTTTTTGTCACATTAACTCCATACAAATTCTAAGGAATGTTATGTTTGCAACAAACCTTATTAATTGTAATGGAATAAAATCAAAAAGTTATATATTGGCTTGATTTGTGCTCTATAAACCGCTAGTGATTGGATTTTGAGTTTTGCACTACTTAATTACGGGGATATGCTGCTGTTAGTTTGCCAACTACACTAAAGCGCCAATGCAATTTTGAAATTGCTTACTTACCTTGCTTTAAGCCCATGAGCTAGCTATAATTTCACAGCTAATTAGCTTGGGGGGATTATAATGGCAGTAGAAAATCACTTTTCCGCTGTCAGAAAAGTGTTGTACGCACAAACCCTGGTGACAGTTTTAGTAGCAACGGTTTTTCTATATCTGGGGGGTTGGAAATACGCGGTTTCCCCATTAACCGGAAGCTTGATTGCTTTGTTACCAAATCTATTTTTCGCATATAAGGTTTATTTAACCAGAAACTCTGACGCACATAGTATGCTTCAGGCCTTTTATGCTGGTGAAACGATAAAGCTGATAATAACGGCGGCATTTTTTGCTATTGTTTTACAAAACAAGTTTATTGAGTTTTCAACACTGTTGGTGGGTTACATTTCAGTGTTATCGGTTTTTTGGTTTGCGCTGTACTATTTGCGCAGTTAGGTATTTTTGAGAGGAAAAATGAGTAGTGAAGGCGGCGCAACGGCGTATATCGTCCACCATTTAACACCATTGCATGTTGGCGAAGGATTTTGGACTTTACATCTGGACACCCTATTCTTTTCCGCAGCTCTTGGTGGGTTGTTTATCTGGTTTTTTAAAAGCGTCGCAGATAGAGCGACTTCCGGAATACCGGGAGTAGCGCAGAATTTAGCTGAAATGCTGATAGAATTCGTTGACAATCAGGTCAAGGATACCTTTCACGGCCGAAATGATCTGATAGCCCCTCTCGCTTTAACCATATTTTGCTGGGTATTCCTGTGGAATGCTATGGACATGCTGCCAGTTGACTTGCTATCTGCAATTGGTAGTCTAATGGGTATTGAATATCTTCGGGTTGTGCCTAGTACCGACTTGAATTCAACCTTTGCCTTGTCGATCAGCGTATTTTTTCTTATTTTGTTTTACAGCATTAAAGTCAAAGGAGTTTTTGGCTTTGCTAAAGAAATGACTTGCACGCCTTTTGGCCCAAAACTACTACCATTCAACTTATTACTTAAATTAGTTGAAGAATTTGCTAAACCAATTTCACTTGCCTTAAGGCTATTTGGCAATCTTTACGCCGGTGAACTTGTCTTTATTCTGATTGCTTTATTGCCACCCTTCATCCAACCTTTTCTTGGCTTACCTTGGGCAATATTCCACATTTTAGTGATAACATTACAAGCTTTTATTTTCATGGTGCTAACCATAGTTTATTTAAGTTTGGCGCATGAAGATCACTAAAGTTGCAACTATTTGTAACATTCTTTATTTGATATTTTTTTAGGAGACATTATGGAACTCGCATCATTAATAGCCAACGTTCAAGGTTTGACCGTTATAGGTGTTGGCTTGATTTTAGGTTTAGGCGCAGCCGGAACAGCTATAGGTTTCGGATTACTTGGCGGAAAATTTTTAGAGGGCGCAGCACGTCAACCTGAACTGGCTCCAATGTTGCAAGTAAAAATGTTTATTGTCGCCGGCTTGCTTGACGCCGTTACCATGATCGGCGTGGGCATGGCTTTATTCTTTACTTTTGCCAATCCTTTCCTCTCAGCCGTGCAATCTGCAGCAGGTTGAAAACATTTAAATTGGTCTGTACTAAGGAAAGCTTACTGATCCCTATAACTAAACCAGCAATAGCTCATAGTTATAGGCAGACACAAATGACAACAGCAAAACGAGGAAAGCATCCATGAGTATCAATGCTACCCTGATCGGGCAGATGATAACTTTTACGCTTCTGGTCTGGTTTACCATGAAGTATGTTTGGCCCCCCATTACTACGGCAATGGAAGAGCGTAAATCCAAGATTTCTGATGGTTTGGCTGCTGCTGAAAAAGGCCAGGAAGAGATTAAACTAGCTGAAAAAAAAGCAAAAACCGTTCTGAAAGAATCTAAGGAACATGCTGCTGAAATCATCGCTTCCGCTCAAAAACGCGCTAACGAGTTGGTTGAAGAAGCCAAACTCCAGGCGAAAGTGGAAGGAGATCGTATTCTGGAAGCCGCGCATGCCCGGATTGAACAAGAAACTTTACAGGCAAAAGAAACTTTACGTAAAGAGGTTTCCACCTTGGCATTACGTGCTGCGGAACAGATTTTGAAAGAAGAAATCGACAAAACCAAGCACCAAAGTATTTTGAATAAAGCTGCGGAAGAGCTGGGATAAATAATGGCTGAGTTATCGACATTAGCAAGACCATATGCTGAAGCAGCTTTTAAAAGCGCAAATCAGGCTAATAATGTTAAAGAATGGTCTGATGCCTTGCTTTTTCTGTCGGCAATTAGTAGTGACGCCGATTTGTCGGAGATCATTAACAACCCAAGAATCAGCAAGGACAAATTAACCGGATTGTTATTAGATATTTGCCAAGATCAAATTAATAACCAAGTAACCAACCTTGTTAAACTTTTAGTCCAAAATCGCAAGCTAAAATTGTTACCTACAATTTCAGTTTTATTTGAAGCTCATAAAGCTGAAGAAGAAGGTTACATAAATGTCGATTTATTTAGTGCTTATCAGCTTACTAAAGCCGAGCAAAACAAATATAACGCCATGCTGGAAAAACTACTGAATAAAAAGGTGATTACCTCAGTTTCGGTTGATAAATCACTTATAGGCGGAGTTTTAGCCAAAGCTGGCGACAAAGTGATAGACGGTTCCATCAGAGGTCAAATTAATCAATTAGCCAAAAGGCTCTAAGAGCTAGATCGGGAAATTTAAAATGCAATTAAATCCATCAGAAATAAGTGATCTAATTAAAAAGAAGATCGAGAATTTCGACGCTCATATTGAAGCGCATACGGAAGGTACAGTGGTCAGTGTCACCGACGGTATTGTTCGGGTACACGGCTTATCAGAAGCGATGCAGGGAGAAATGCTTGAATTTCCCGGCGGTTCATTTGGTATGGCTTTAAACCTTGAGAGAGATTCGGTCGGCGTGGTAATGCTTGGCGCTTATCAACACATCAGTGAAGGCGACACAGTCAAATGTACCGGCAGAATTTTAGAAGTACCGGTTGGCGAAGCCTTACTAGGCCGGGTTGTGGATGCTTTAGGCAACCCAATTGACGGCAAAGGTAGTATCGATACCGACCTGAAATCACCAATTGAAAAAATTGCTCCCGGCGTTATTGCCAGACAATCTGTTGATCAACCAGTACAAATTGGTTTAAAAGCAATAGATTCCATGATTCCGGTTGGCCGGGGTCAACGGGAATTAATTATTGGCGATAGGCAAACTGGAAAAACTGCAATTGCTATTGACGCCATTATCAATCAGAAAGGCACCGGCATTAAATGCATTTATGTCGCCATCGGCCAAAAACGTTCATCTATCGCCAACGTAGTGCGTAAATTAGAAGAACATGGCGCTTTAGCACACACCATCATCGTGGTTGCATCCGCTTCTGAATCCGCGGCATTACAGTTTATTGCACCTTATACCGGCTGCTCCATGGGTGAGTATTTCCGCGACAACGGTCAGGATGCTTTGATTATCTATGACGATTTGACCAAGCAAGCCTGGGCTTATCGGCAAATATCCTTATTATTGCGCCGTCCACCCGGTCGTGAAGCTTATCCCGGTGATGTATTCTACATACATTCCCGCTTGCTGGAACGCGCCGCCAGAATTAATGCCGCTGAAGTTGAAAAATTGACTAATGGCAAAGTCAAAGGCCAAACCGGTTCTTTGACTGCTCTGCCGATTATTGAAACACAAGGTGGTGACGTATCCGCCTTCGTACCTACCAACGTGATTTCCATTACCGATGGTCAGATTTTCTTGGAAACAGGATTATTTAACTCAGGTATCAGACCCGCTGTAAATGCTGGTCTATCAGTATCACGCGTAGGCGGGGCCGCGCAAACCAAAATTATTAAAAAGCTCGGTGGCGGTATTCGTCTCGACTTGGCGCAATTCCGCGAATTGGCTGCATTTGCCCAGTTTGCATCCGATCTGGATGAAAGTACACGTAAACAAATCGAAAGAGGCCAACGTGTTACTGAACTAATGAAGCAAAATCAATACGCACCAATGTCGGTCGCGGATATGAGTGTTTCCCTTTACGCTGCCAACAGCGGTTTCTTGGATAGTCTGGAAGTTAAAAAGGTACGTGATTTTGAAGCGGCCCTGCTGAGCTTTATGAAAACTGAGGAAGCGGCTTTAATGGCTAAAATTAATGAAAAGGGCGACTTCTCAGACGAAATAAAAGATAAAATGCACAGTGCAATTGAGCGTTTTGTTAAAACAAGCAGCTGGTAAGGATTAGCAAATGGCAGTTGGCAAAGAAATACGGACTAAAATCTCCAGTATTAAAAATACTCAAAAGATTACCCGCGCCATGGAAATGGTTGCGGCTAGCAAAATGCGCAAAACCAAGGATCGTATGCAAGCTACTCGGCCGTATTCAAATAAAATTAGCAAGATAATTAACCATCTTGCCCATGCAAATCCTGAATACAAACATCCGTTAATGAGTGAGCGGGAAACAAAGCGCGTTGGCGTTATCCTGGTAAGTTCTGATAGAGGCTTGTGTGGAGGCTTAAACGCCAACCTGTTCAGAAAGGTGCTTAACGAAATGCAAAACTGGCATGCTAAAGGCGTACAGGTTGATGTTTGCGCCATTGGAGGCAAGGCTGCTGGTTTTTTAAGCATGATTAAAGCCAATTTAATCGGTCAGACTACCAAGCTGGGTGATACTCCGCATCAAAACGATGTAATTGGTGTTACAAAAATTATGCTGGATGCTTTTACGAACGCTGAAATTGATCGTTTATACATTTTGAACAATGAGTTCGTTAACACCATGACGCAAAAACCGGTTATGCAACAATTATTGCCGGTCATAGCGGAAAAAACCGATGAAGTATTACGCGGACACTGGGATTACATTTATGAACCCGGCGCCAAAGAAGTTTTAGATCATTTATTGATACGTTATATTGAATCAATCGTTTATCAGGGTCTGGTTGAAAATAATGCTTGTGAACAAGCTGCACGCATGGTTGCAATGAAAAGCGCATCCGATAATGCAGGCAACATTATTAAAGAATTGCAACTGGTGTATAACAAAGCCAGACAAGCTGCGATCACCCAAGAAATATCAGAAATCGTTGCCGGTGCTGCGGCAGTATAATAAATTTCACAAGTTTAGAAAGTTGATAATGAGGACGACACAATGAATTCCGGTAAAATCGTGCAGATAATTGGAGCGGTCGTAGACGTAGAGTTTCCCCGCGAAAATCTGCCCAAAGTATATGATGCATTGAACGTAAAGAATGGTCTGGTTCTTGAAGTTCAACAGCAACTCGGTGACGGGATTGTACGCACCATTGCAATGGGTTCAACCGACGGTTTAAGCAGAGGTGTTGAAGTTAACAACACCGGAGAAGCGATCAAAGTTCCAGTCGGACAAGCAACTCTTGGCCGCATTATGAATGTATTAGGAGAGGCCATAGATGAAAAAGGCCCGATTGGCGAAAAAGAGAAATGGATTATTCATAGGGATGCGCCATCCTACGACGACCAGGCGCCTGCCAATGAACTGCTTGAAACCGGCATCAAAGTAATCGATTTGGTTTGCCCATTTGCGAAAGGTGGTAAAGTCGGCCTGTTTGGTGGCGCCGGTGTTGGTAAAACCGTTAATATGATGGAATTGATCCGCAACATCGCTATTGAGCATAGCGGTTTCTCGGTTTTTGCCGGAGTAGGAGAAAGAACACGTGAAGGAAACGATTTCTACCACGAAATGACCGATTCAAACGTCATAGACAAAGTTTCATTAGTATACGGTCAAATGAACGAGCCGCCGGGAAACCGCCTGCGTGTTGCGCTGACCGGATTGACCATGGCGGAATACTTCCGCGATGAAGGCCGGGACGTATTGTTTTTCGTTGATAATATTTACCGCTATACACTGGCCGGTACTGAAGTATCCGCACTTTTAGGCCGTATGCCGTCCGCCGTAGGTTATCAACCGACACTTGCGGAAGAGATGGGGGTGTTGCAAGAACGTATTACCTCAACTAAAACCGGTTCGATCACCTCTATCCAGGCCGTGTACGTGCCAGCTGACGATTTAACAGACCCATCGCCTGCCACCACATTTGCGCATTTGGATGCAACCGTGGTTTTATCGCGCCAAATTGCTGAGCTGGGCATTTATCCGGCAATCGATCCACTAGATTCAAGCAGTAGACAGCTTGATCCGCTGGTAATCGGTCAGGAACATTATGATGTTGCCCGTTCGGTTCAAGGAATTTTACAAAGATACAAAGAACTTCGCGACATCATTGCCATTTTAGGTATGGATGAATTATCTGAAGAAGACAAACTCACTGTATCAAGAGCGCGTAAAATTCAAAGATTTTTATCGCAGCCATTCTTTGTTGCCGAGGTATTCACCGGTTCTCCAGGTAAATATGTATCATTAAAAGACACCATTGCCGGTTTTAAAGGCATCATAAACGGCGATTACGATAGTCTGCCTGAGCAAGCTTTTTATATGGTTGGAACCATTGATGAAGCTATAGAAAAAGCCAAAAGCTTTTAATCCACCACCATATTGATGGAGAGTTTTAATATGGCCATGACAATCCATGTTGACATCGTTAGTGCTGAGCAGGAAATTTTTTCCGGTTTGGCCGAGATGGTTTTTGCCCCTGCCGAGATGGGTGAAGTGGGTATTGCGCCTCGTCATACGCCATTGATTACCAAACTAAAACCGGGTGAGGTAAGAGTCAGGATCAGCGATAAGGAACAGCAGGAGTTTTATGTGTCCGGTGGGCTATTAGAAGTTCAGGCTCATGTGGTGACTGTTCTTGCAGATACGGCTATCAGAGCTCATGATATTGATGAAGCGGCTGTTTTACAGGCTAAAGCAAAAGCAGAAGAAATGCTAAAAGATAAATCCGGTAAGTATGATTATGCAGTTGCCCAATCGGAATTAATTCAAGCTATTTCACAATTAAGAACTCTGGATAGACTCAGAAAACGTGGCTCGTAAGCTTTTATGATACAAACCTAAGCCCGATACGTCTCGTATGCGGGCTTTTTTATTTTAAGGAAAATCAATGTCGATAAAAACTATCATATTGGCTGCAGGACAAGGAACCAGGATGCGTTCATCCAAACCAAAGGTTTTACACGAAATTTCAAATAAACCACTGTTACAACGCGTTTACGAAACCAGCCAAAAAAATTGAAAACAACCAAATTTTTATTATTTATGGGCATGGTGGTGAAACGGTCAAACAGGAATTATCGCATTTAAAGGCTACCTGGATAGAACAAAAGCAGCAGCTAGGCACTGGACATGCCGTTCAGCAAGCCATTCATCTGATCGAAAATCACGATATTGTTTTAATTCTATACGGCGATGTGCCATTGCTTAAACCAGCTACAATTCAAACATTATTACAAAGCGTTAATGAAGCAACGCTAGCTTTGCTCACTGTCGTATTGGATAATCCATCTGGTTATGGCCGGATAATCCGTGATTCCGACCGGAAAGTCATTAAAATCGTCGAGCAAAAAGATGCCGTTCCCGAAGAATTAGAAATTACTGAAGGCAATACCGGCATTCTTGCCTGCAATGGCGGCCATTTAAAACAATGGCTATCACAATTGAGCAATAACAATGCTCAAAACGAATACTATTTGACTGACATCATTGAAATGGCTGTGACTGACGGAATCAAAGTTGTAACGACATTTGCAAGTAACCAGGACGAGGTTTTGGGTGTAAATGACCGGAAACAGCTTGCTCATTTAGAAAGAGTTTATCAGCTTGAGTTAGCCGAACAACTGATGATTAATGGCGTGAGTTTAAGCGATCCAAGCCGGATTGACATCAGAGGCGATTTTGCCGAACTAGGCAAGGACATTAATATTGATATTAATGTGATATTTGAAGGCGCCAACAAAATCGGCTCAAATGTTAAAATTGGGGCTAATTGCATCATCAAAAACTCCAGTATTGCCGACTTTGTGGAAATTTTACCAAACAGTTTAATTGAAGACGCCATTATTGGCAGTTATTGCCGGATTGGGCCATTTGCACGAATTAGGCCTGAAACTGAATTGGCTGATCATGTCCATATCGGCAATTTTGTAGAGATTAAAAAAAGTAATATTGCTTCAGGCAGTAAAATTAATCATTTGAGTTATGTTGGTGATTCTGACGTAGGCAGCAATGTCAATATTGGCGCCGGAACAATTACCTGCAATTATGATGGCGCCAACAAATTTAAAACAATTATCGGTGACGGCGCTTTTATTGGTTCCGATACTCAATTGGTGGCGCCTGTCAAAATCGGTAAAAACGCTACTATCGGCGCCGGCTCCACCATCACCAAAGATGCTCCGGACGAGCAATTAACCCTGAGCAGAGTTAAGCAAACCAGTGTTCCAACTTGGCAACGCCCAACTAAAATGGAGAAATAACATGTGCGGGATAGTTGCCGGTATAGCTCAACGAAATGTGGTGCCAATTTTAATTGAAGGATTAAAGCGCCTTGAATACCGTGGTTATGATTCTGCCGGAATTGCCGTAGTCAAAAGCCGGCACATTTTAAGAAAACGTGAATTAGGCAAAGTAAAAGGTCTTGAAGCCTTAATTGCTGATGATCCAATTGACGGATTTCTAGGGATAGCTCATACCCGCTGGGCAACTCACGGCAAACCAAGCACTTACAATGCCCATCCTCATGTCAGTCAGGAAAAAGTGGCTGTGGTGCATAACGGCATTATTGAAAATCATGACCAACTCAGGACAGAGTTAAAACAAAACGGCTTCAAATTTACTTCGGATACCGATACCGAAGTCATTGTCCATAAAATTGCAGAGCATCTGCAAAGCACCGATAATCTTTTAGTTGCAGTCACCAATACTATTCAGACATTACAAGGCGCATATGCTTTGGGGGTCATGTTCGCCGATCAACCCGATACTCTGATTGCCTGCCGTAAAGGCAGCCCGCTGGTTATCGGTATCGGAATTGGTGAATATTTTATCGCTTCGGATGTTGCAGCTTTATTGCCCGTTACGCAAAGATTTATTTTTCTGGAAGAAGGCGATATCGCCGTACTTAAAATCGATAGCTTGTTGATTTATGACGAGCAAGGTAAGCCTGTAAATCGTCAAATTAAAGAAAGTCTATTAAAAGCTGATGCTGTTGATAAAGGCGCTTATCGCCATTACATGCTTAAGGAAATTTATGAGCAACCCTGGGCTACATCAGAAACCATTGAAGGCCGGTTTATTAATAACCACCTTTTGGAAAACTCGTTCGGTCATAATGCTTCAGAAATATTTGATCAAATCAAATCCATACAGATACTAGCCTGTGGAACCAGCTATCATGCCGGACTGGTTGCGCGTTACTGGTTTGAAGAACTAGCCAAAGTACCCTGCTCAATTGAAGTCGCCAGCGAATTTAGATATCGCAGCCCGGTTATCTCACCTGACACGCTGGTAATCACCATTTCTCAATCAGGAGAAACCGCAGATACTCTGGCTGCTTTGCAGGAAGCCAAAAGACTTGGAGTCAAGCATTCGCTGGTTGTTTGTAATGCGCCTGAAAGTTCATTGATTAGAGAATCGGAACTAGTGCTCCTGACCAGAGCTGGCCCGGAAATAGGTGTCGCCTCAACAAAAGCCTTTACAACGCAATTGGTTGCATTATTGATGCTGGTGATTGCTATTGGCAGACGTTTTGGTTTAAGCCAGGCTTTAGAAGAAAAAATTGTTTCCGAACTTTATAGTCTTCCTGGAAATATTGAAAAGACATTAAAGCTTGATCCTGTAATTGAAATCCTTTCACAACGTTTTGCCGATAAACATAACGCCCTGTTTTTAGGACGCGGCGCTCATTATCCCATTGCGATGGAAGGCGCATTGAAATTAAAGGAAATCTCCTATATACACGCTGAAGCCTACCCTGCGGGAGAATTAAAACACGGGCCATTGGCGTTAATAGATACGGAAATGCCGGTTATCACTGTCGCGCCTAATAACAATTTATTGGAAAAGCTAAAATCCAATATACAGGAAGTCAGTGCCCGTGGTGGACAACTGATCGTATTTATGGATGAGGCCTTGGCTGAATCCGGCGATGAAAATGTACAAATCGTAAAAATACCCAGCGTTAGCAATATCATTTCTCCAATTATCTACACCATCCCGCTACAACTACTTTCTTATCATGTTGCAGTGCTTAAAGGTACGGATGTTGACCAACCCCGTAATCTGGCGAAATCCGTTACTGTGGAATAAAATTTAGTCATTGGCGTGGCATACTTAAAAGAATTGATTGCGCAAAAAACCAAAGATCATGGGTGAAATTCTTTTGATCTATAATCCAAAACTAAAGCTAATTCTTATTATGCTCAACCAATTCCTGAAGAAAGTTTTCTAGAGTGGCTGCTAAGTTTTTCCCCAGAATGAATGCATCTTCTAGCTGATTTTTAGCCGAAATTTCCGAAGTTTTGGCAATCTCCATTAATGCCCTGGAATCAAAAACACCTGCCAAGCCTTTTAAATTATGCGCAATTGACTTGATAGTTGCATAATCCATTTCTTCACTAGCGTTTCTTAGTTTGATGACATTTTCCTGATATTGACCATTCAGAGTGTTATTAATTAATTGATTAATAAAAGCCTGACGTCCGTCAAAACGAGTTTGCACTGCCGGCCAGTCAATCAGGCTGACTTTTTCAGCAGGAGACTTGTCTATATCTGCTGATGAAACAAAATTTTCATTTTGTAACACTTGGTTTTGGCTGTTTACAGCTTCACTTTCATTATTATTGACTAATATGGAATGTAATATTGTCGATACAAGCACATCAGTGATGATAGGTTTTGTAGCTTGCGCGCACATGCCGGCCTCGAGACAACGTTGACGTTCTTCCGCCATTGCGTGGGCAGTCAAGCCAATAACAGGCAATTCCGGTGCTATTTTTTTAAGTCGCCTAGTCGCTTCATATCCGTCCATTACCGGCATTTGAATATCCATTAAAACTACATCAAACGCTGATGCGCCGAATTTTTCCAAACATTCCAGTACTAGTTCACCATTTTCCGCAAAGACTACATTTGCTCCTTCAGTATGTAAAAGATCTTCCAGCACTAGTCTATTTAATGAGACGTCTTCTGCCGCTAATACCCGAATACCATTCAATCTAGGTCCATCAACGCAACTAAAGCTAACTTGACCCGGTTCAGCTTCCGCAGCGGGAAGCGGTATGCTCAAGGTAAATCGGCTGCCTATCCCTAAGATGCTTTCTACGGTAATATCTCCCCCCATAATTCTAGCTAGATTGCGGCTAATAGCCAAACCTAATCCGGTACCGCCAAATTTTCGTGTGGTTGAACTGTCGGCTTGTTGAAACGGATTGAATAGCCGTTGAACCTGTTCGGAGGTCATCCCAATTCCGC
>Ga0181508_1584834_pt1 | contig 25215 bp, 25 predicted proteins | sample PEATcosm2014_Bin_15_FD_135916 | JGI IMG/M metagenome (GOLD analysis project Ga0181508, IMG submission 135916) | Metatranscriptome of peatland microbial communities from MTU Mesocosm Facility, Houghton, MI, USA - PEATcosm2014_Bin10_10_metaT... | ecosystem: Environmental > Terrestrial > Soil >... | reverse complement strand
TCTCGGAGCAGTTTTTTTAGTGAGTCAAGATTCCAATCTTCAAACACTGGCCTTAGCAGTCATACAGGCGGAAGCACAGGCAGTTTTGGCGCTAGCGGAGCAGATCAACGAACAGTTTGTCCTGGCATGCCGCTTGATGTTGGCGTGTAAGGGGCGGGTGGTGGTAACGGGGATGGGTAAGTCCGGCCATATAGCCGGAAAAATAGCCTCAACACTTGCCAGTACCGGAACACCGGCATTTTTTGTGCACCCGGGTGAAGCCAGTCATGGTGATTTGGGTATGATAACCCGTCAGGATGTAGTGCTGGCATTATCCAATTCCGGTGAAACCTCGGAAATTTTGACAATCTTGCCTATTATAAAACGCCTGGGGGTGCCGCTGATTGCCTTGACAGGAAATCCAAATTCAACATTGGCAAATTTCGCCAATGCCCATATTAATGTGGCAGTGGAGCAAGAGGCTTGTCCGTTGGGTCTGGCGCCGACATCAAGCACAACTGCGGCGCTGGTAATGGGGGATGCGCTTGCCGTTTCCTTGTTGGAAACCAAAGGTTTTACCAGAGATGACTTTGCCTTGTCTCATCCTGGCGGTAGCCTGGGTAAACGTTTGCTCCTCATGGTCAGCGATGTCATGCATTCCGGCAGTCAAGCGCCATCAGTACAGGAAAATGCCTTAGTCAGTCATGCTTTATTGGAGATGACAGAGAAAAAATTGGGTATGACCGCGGTAGTGAATCAAGATAATCAAGTGGTTGGCATTTTTACCGACGGGGATTTGCGCCGTATGCTGGAAAAAAATTTGGATGTGCATTTAGCTTTGATCAATCAGGTGATGACGCGATTTTGCACAACGGTTAAAGCCGATATTTTGGCTGCTGAAGCCATGCAAATTATGGAAAATAAAAAAATTAACGCCTTGCTGGTTGTCGATGACCGCATGTGTATGCTTGGGGCGTTGAATATGCACGATCTGATCCGTGCGGGAATAGTTTAGTTTTAGATTTATGTTTGATTTGACCGCAGAACAACAAGACCGTATCAGATGCATAAAATTGTTGATCCTGGATGTTGACGGAGTGTTGACAGACGGGCGGCTGTTTTTTGATGATCAAGGCAATGAATTTAAATTTTTTCATGCCAGAGACGGGCTTGGCCTTAAAATGTTGCGCCAATCCGGAGTAGAGCTTGCCGTGATTTCCGGCCGCAGGTCTAACTCGGTATTGTTAAGAATGCAAAGCCTGGGCATCAAGCATGTTTATCAAGGATATGATGATAAACGTTTGGCGTTGGCGGAAATCTTAGAAAACTTGCAATTAAGCGCAGAGCAAGTGGCTTATGCCGGAGATGACTTGATAGATTTGCCTGTCATGACACGGGTAGGTTTCGCCATTGCGGTAAATGACGCGAATTTTGCTGTTAAGCGTTATGCCGCTTGGGTTACCCAAACCTGTGGAGGACATGGCGCGGTGCGGGAAATTTGCGATATGATTATGCAGGTTCAAGGCAGTTTTGAAGCTTGTTTGAAGGATTATTTATGAAGCGGCTGAGCGAATTTAAACTGCATTTATTAGTGGCTGTTGTTGCTTTGGCTTCTTGGAGATTAATTCAGTTGAATCAAGAACCTGAAGTTGTAGCGAAAACGGCTGAAAATAGTCCGGATTTCTTTAGCTTGGGTTACAACAAGCGGGAAACGGATGCGGAAGGTCTGGTCAAAAACGAATTATTCGCTGATAAAATGCAACACTTTAAAGCGGATGGTTCCACCCAACTTGATAAGCCAGTGATGAGTTTATTTAATGCTAATGGCGTTCCGCCTTGGATAATAAAGTCTGATAGTGGCGTCATGGCCGCTGATGGTGATAATTTACAATTGAATGGTCAAGCTATTATTAGTCGTGCGGCTTCGGAGAATACTAGAGCGTTGACGATCAACACTTCAGACCTGCGAGTTAAATTGAACAGTAATTATGCCGAAACCGATAAATGGGCAGAAATTATTAGCCCGCCTCACAAAACAACCGGGGAGGGAATGCAGGTGACGTTTGTGAGTCCTATTCACCTTAAGCTGTTGTCAAAGGTCAAAGGGTATTATGAATTTAAATAAAATAATGGCGCTAAGTTTATTATTAATTTCAAGAGCGGCATTTGCATTGGAGGATGATGCTGATCAACCGGTTTTCATTGATTCAGATAAAGCTATTTATGATGAAAAAAAAGATACCAGCACCTATATTGGTAATGTTCATGCTATCCAGGGTAGTATTAAAATTGATGGGGATCAATTGGTTGTTTATATGAAGGCGGGTAGTATTGAGCATTTGGTTTCAACCGGAAATCCTTCCAAATTTAGACAGCTGCCTGAAGTGGGTAAAGAAGAAATATACGGCGAAGGGCTGGTTAATACTTTTTACCCGGATAAAAACTTGTTGATTTTTGAGAAAAATGCCTCTGTCTGGCAAGGTGATGCTAAACAATCCAGCGAATATATCGAATACGATACTAAACTGTCTTTGTTGAAAGCCGGGAAAGGAGACAGGGTGCATTCCAAGATAACGCCTAAGGCCAAACCACAAGCCGCGAGTACCCAATAAAATTATGACCCGTTTGGTTTCAGATCAGCTCTATAAAAGCTACAACCATCGAAATGTTGTTGCCGGAGTCAGTTTACAGGTCAATTCAGGCGAGGTCGTTGGCCTGCTCGGGCCGAACGGCGCCGGCAAAACGACTAGTTTTTATATGCTGGTTGGACTCGTTCAGGCGGATAGTGGTGAAATTTATCTTGATGATCTTCGAATTACCCATCATCCAATGCATAGGCGTGCGCGTTTGGGTATTGGCTATCTTGCTCAGGAAGCTTCAGTGTTTCGTAAATTGAATGTTGAAGATAATTTGCGAGGTGTATTGCAATTGCGAGATGATTTAACTGATGGACAAATAGAATTATTGATTGATGAATTATTAACCGAGTTTGGTGTTGCACATCTCCGCCGGCAAAAGGCGGTTGGCTTATCAGGCGGAGAACGGCGGCGGGTTGAAATTGCCAGAGCTTTGGCGTCTAACCCTCAGTTTATTTTGCTGGATGAACCTTTCGCCGGGGTTGATCCCATATCTGTCATTGATTTACAGAAAATAATCGCTCATTTGAAAGATAGAGGTATTGGTATTCTGATTACCGAACATAAGGTTAGAGAAACGCTGGAAATATGCGACCGTGCATATATACTCAACGGCGGAATAGTTATCGCAGAGGGGCGGTCGCAGCAACTTGTTGAAAATGAGGAAGTGCGCCGTGTCTATCTGGGTGAGAAATTTAGTCTATAGATTTAAACCATCATGAAGCAGTCTCTACAACTTAGAATCGGCCAAAGTCTGACAATGACACCGCAATTGCAACAAGCAATCAAATTGTTGCAAATGTCTACTTTGGATTTGCAGCAGGAAATCCAGCAGGCGCTTGAGTCCAACATTATGTTGGAATTGGACGAGGATGATATGCAAAACACTGATTATCAATCTAAAAAGATTGATAACAGTGATCAGGTAACCAGCGAAGGCTCTCAAAGTGACATGCCTGATGAATTGCCTGTTGACATAACTTGGGACGATGTTTATGAAAGTTCTTTGCCTGTTGGTGAGGATAATGGCGATTCGGCTGAATTTGAAACCTTTCGTGGCAATGTTCAAACCATTCGCGATCATTTGCTGTGGCAGTTGGAATTGTTGCCCGTTTCTGACCGGGATTATGAGATTGCCGTCGCTATAATTGATTCCGTTGATGACGATGGATATGTAAAAAGCGAACTCACAGATATTCTGCAAGGTTTGCAACAACAAATGGAATCCTTGGAACTGGATGAACTTCAAGCGGTTTTGCATATGATTCAGAATTTCGATCCGACAGGTGTAGCGGCTTTGGATTTGTCTGATTGTTTACGAATTCAGTTACAAAGTTTGCCAAAATCTACCCCCTATCTAGTTGAGGCCCTGGATTTAGTATCCCGTCATTTAGATTTACTGGTCAGTTGCGACCAAGCCAGATTGATTAAGCGATTGGGACTTAGCGAAGAACAATTTAAAGGTGTGATGGTCTTGATTCGCACTTTGAATCCAAAACCGGGGGCAAGACTGCAGGAGTTCAATGCGGAATATGTCGTTCCTGACGTGTTTGTCAGCAAGGTTAAGGATCAGTGGATAGTAACGCTTAATCCTGATATTGCGCCAAGGTTACGGGTTAATCCGTTTTACTCCGGGATGATCAAGCGTGCGGATAGCAGTCAGGATAATATCAGCATGAAAAATCATTTGCAGGAAGCCAGGTGGTTTATTAAAAGCTTGCATAGCCGCAATGACACTTTGTTGAGAGTCGCCAAAAGTATTGTGGAAAAACAAGGTGATTTTTTTGAACATGGCCCCATTGCAATGAGACCAATGGTGCTGAGAGATATTGCCGAGGAATTAGAATTGCATGAGTCGACTATTTCCCGGGTCACCACCCAAAAATACATGCATACGCCCAGAGGCGTTATCGAATTTAAATACTTTTTCTCCAGCCACGTTAGTACTGAAGGTGGAGGTGAGTGTTCTGCAACCGCAATCAGAGCACTTATCAAAGAGTTGGTCGGTAGCGAAAATCCGGTCAAGCCATTAAGCGATAGTAAAATATCCGACTTATTGAACGAAAAGGGCATAAATGTTGCTCGCCGCACCATTGCAAAATATCGTGAGGCGATGTCAATCCCTTCCACTAGCCAAAGGAAAAGGCTAATTTAACTTAATACGGACGCAAAAATTTTTTAATCAGGAGTATTCCATGCAAGTTAGTATCACAGGCCATCATGTTGAAGTGACCGATTCATTAAAAGCCCATGTCGAAGAAAAATTTTCCAAATTAAAACGCCATTTTGATAACGTGGTAGACGTACATGTCATTTTAACTGTTGAAAAGCTGGAACAAAAAGCCGAAGCAACCGTCCAGATCAGCGGAGCCAAATTGTATGCGGAAGATGTTCAGGCAGATATGTATGTGGCAATAGATAATATGGTGGATAAACTTGATAGACAAGTTGTTAAATTCAAAGAAAAAAATCATAATCATCGCTAATTATGGCCTAACGAAGCAGGTGTAACGGACTTTCATCGGTAAAGTTATGAAACTGTTAATTGTCAGCGGTTTGTCCGGCGCCGGAAAAAGTATTGCGCTGGATACTTTAGAAGATTGCGGATATTACTGTATTGACAATCTTCCAATCACTTTGCTGGAAGATTTTATCAATGAAGTCATGTTGAAGGATGTCAATACCTATAATAAAACTGCAATAGGTATTGACGCCAGAAACAAGAGTGAAAAGCTCGGTGAATTTGCCGATCACCTTGAGTTTATCCGTAGCAAGGGTGTCGATTGTGAAGTAATTTATATGGAGGCGGAAGAAAGTATTATTCTGAAGCGCTATAGTGAAACCAGACGCCGGCATCCTTTAACTACTACCGATACCCCCTTGCGCGAAGCTTTGGAAGTTGAGCGGGAAATGTTAAGACCTTTGGCAGCCTGTGCAGATATTGTAATCGATACCAGTTACACGCATTATCATCAACTTAGGGAAACCTTGAAAGATCGGCTTGGTGAGAAAGGCAAAGCATTGTTGTCAATTCTGTTCCTTTCTTTCGGATTTAAATATGGGATACCGCTTGATGCTGATTTCGTGTTCGACGCCCGCAGTTTGCCTAATCCTTATTGGGCTCCGGAACTAAGGGGATTAACCGGGAAAGATGAACTAGTGATTGAATTTCTACAAAATAATACAACAGTTAAGGATTTTTTACATGATATCAGTTACTTTATTGGCCGTTGGGCTCCTCATTTCGAATCGGACAACAGAAGTTATTTGACTATTGCTATTGGATGCACTGGAGGTCAGCACAGGTCGGTGTATTTGGCTGAAGCATTAAGTAAATATTTTCAATGTATTATTCCAAACGTTATAGTCAGGCATCGTGAGTTGAACTAAGGAAAGTTGATTTTCGCAGTATCTTCTTAATTTTCCAGGATTTATTATCCTAGAAACCGCAGTTGATAGATATTTGCTCCTGCAATATCCGCATACACCACTTCCATGTGGATAACCGGATTCAAAGGTAGAACAAAACTAATATAGTGTCATGAGAAACCCGATAAACTGTGGCCGCTACAGGTCATCCCGCAAGTCCAGCTGCGGTTTCAGGGATTAAGGGTTGGTTCATAAAAATCATTGGTGATCATTTATCCGGATCGGAATTAATTGGCGTTCTTGCAACTCCAGTGTTTTTTTATTAGGAAAATGATAGTATTCCCACACTTGAAAGTAGCTCATTCACGAAACATCATGCCGACTGACGTATCTTCACTAAAAACTGTATTAGAGTTTAAAACCAGTACTTTGTCTGTTCCCGTACTGCATTTATCAGTGAATGTTTTGCAACAAATTGAATTACAATTGCTGGAAAAAATTGCGCAGGCGCCGGAGTTTTTTAAAAATTCTCCCGTATTAATCGATTTGCAAAAGCTGACTGTTCAGAATCTGACAATTTCCGTTGCAGAAATCGTAGGGCTTTTACGTAAGCACGGCTTTCTGCCTGTCGGTATTCGCGGTGGAAACGAAGCGCAAAGCGCCGATGCGCTGGCAATGAATTTGCCGGTATACGCCTATCACGCTCAAAATACATCACAGCCTGCTGAACAAAAACCGTTTAAATCGTTTCCGGAGCCGGAAAAAGAGGTCGCTACTGCGGCGAATGCGAGCTCTGAAAATAAATTGGTGACGCAACAAGTGCGTTCAGGGCAACGAGTTTACGCCAAAGGCGACCTGATCATTACTGCTTCGGTAAGTGCGGGTGCCGAGATTATGGCGGAAGGAAACATACATATCTATGGTACTCTCCGAGGCCGAGCTTTAGCTGGAGTACTAGGGAATTCGGAAAGCCGTATATTTTGTTCGGATTTGCAGGCGGAATTAATATCTATTGCGGGTTTTTACCAATTACGAGATGATTTAAATTACCAATCCTCTCATAAACCCGTGCAAATCTGTCTGGATAATCAAACATTGATCATTAAAGAAATCTAAGTTTTTGTCGGAGGAATCACATTGGCCAGAATAATCGTCGTAACATCGGGCAAAGGCGGGGTTGGAAAAACCACAACCAGCGCGGCAATTTCGATGGGTTTAGCAAAGCGTGGACACAGAACAGTTGTCATCGATTTCGATGTTGGTTTGCGTAATCTGGATTTGATTATGGGATGTGAGCGTCGCGTCGTATATGATCTAGTTAACGTTATTCATAACGAGGCTACTTTAAGCCAAGCTTTGATCAGGGATAAACGTTGTGATCAATTATATATTCTTCCCGCCTCTCAGACTCGTGATAAGGATGCATTGACTACCGAAGGAGTTGGTAGAATTCTGGAAGAACTTTCCAAGGATTTTAAGTTTATAGTTTGTGATTCTCCTGCAGGAATAGAGCGCGGTGCTACACTTGCAATGTATTTTGCAGATGATGCTTTTGTGGTTACCAATCCTGAAGTTTCTTCAGTAAGAGATTCGGATCGGATGCTGGGTATTTTATCCAGTAAATCCCGCCGTGCTGAAAATGGCCAGGAGCCGATTAAGGAGTATTTGTTACTTTCAAGATATTCGCCTGACAGGGTTAAGCTGGGAGAGATGTTAAGCGTGGAGGATGTACAGGAAATTTTATCTCTGCATTTGCTGGGAGTGATTCCTGAGTCCAAATCAGTGCTTAATGCTTCAAATTCAGGTACGCCGGTTATTCTGGATGAACAAAGCGATGCTGGTCAAGCCTATATCGATATTGTGGCAAGATACTTGGGAGAAAATAAACCTCATAGATTCATCGAAGAAGAAAAGAAAGGTTTATTTAGTAAATTATTCGGGGGGAAATGATGAGTCTTTTGGATTATTTTAGATCATCGAAAACCAATACGGCATCTTTGGCTAAGGAGCGCTTGCAGATTCTGGTTGCTCACGAACGTTCATCGCGTAATCAGCCATCTTATTTGCCGAAGTTGCAGCAGGAACTATTGGAAGTAATACGTAAATATGTCAATGTTGGAGAGGATGCCATTACGGTTAATTTCGAACAGGATGGCAATCAAGAAACCTTGGAGCTTAATATTGTGTTACCGGAAGAGCGCTAAATATACCCAGTGTTATTATGTTCTTTTGAGCTGAGCCAATCTGACATTAAAATCCGATTTTTTTTGTGTAAATGTGAGGAGTTGAAATGAGTGATTTAATTGGTGAAGTAGCAGGAAAAGTTTGGCATTATCTAAATGAAAATGGCGAGGCAAGTGTTAATAAGCTCTCCACCGATGCCGGATTGAATAAAAATGATATACATCGAGCCATAGGCTGGTTGGCGAAAGAAGGCAAGATCAAGATAGAATCAAATGGCCGTGTTGAAACATTGTCTCTAAAATAATGTTTTAATTAATCCTTGTTTAAAGCTGTTCGGGAGGATGTTTAATGAAACAAAACTCAATTCCGTCTCTTTAGCTTTAAACAAGGACAGTTTTTTGTTTTATCGCATCAAGCTTTTGTATGTTTCTATTTTAAAATGCTTTATCGCAATGCATTAAAATTGAAAAAGCCATTCAATGCTGTGTAAATTCAAACTCATTTCACTGACTGGAGTTTTTCTCACGAAATGAAAGCCAAAATTGCTACATTTATTACCTTGATATTTCTGGTTGCTGTCAATTTAGCAATCTGGACTTATGTTAATAATCCTCTAAAGCTGCCTTCATGGAATAAAACCATGATGGGGTTAACGTATAACTCTCAACGGCGGGACACAAACCCAAGAGAAGGCGTTTATCCAACCAAAGAACAAATCGAAGCGGATATGGCGTTACTGGCCGGCAAAGCCCACTCCATCAGAACATATACCTCACTCGAGGGAATGGAGGTGGTGCCGGAATTGGCGACGAAATATGGCGAACATTTGGCTATGGGCGCCTGGATAGATAATAATCTTGAAAAAAATCGCCGGGAAATTGAAAGCCTGGTATTGCTCAGTAACCAATATCCCAAGGCTATTGTTAGAGTTTTGGTCGGTAACGAAACTTTACTCAGGCAGAACGTAGATGTCGAACAATTGATCGAATACATCCGCGAGGTTAAAAAACGCACATGGAAACCAGTCAGTACCGCGGAAAACTGGGATATATGGAAAATGCATCCGGAACTGGTAAATGAAGTCGATTATATTGCTGTACATATCTTGCCGTATTGGGGGGGCATAGCCCTTGAAGATGCGGTGGATTTTGTATTTGACCGTTATCATGAATTACAGCAGCTCTATCCCGGAAAACCTATTGTGATTGCCGAGGTTGGCTGGCCATCAGACGGTCAGCCATACGGGCATGCCACCGCTTCCTTGGCCAATGAGGCAAAATTCTTAAGGAAGTTTCTAAATCAGGCAACTGAAGAAAATATTATTTATTATGTGGTTGAGGCTTTCGATCAACCCTGGAAAATAGAAATTGAAGGCTCGGCAGGGGCTTATTGGGGGCTTTTCAATATAGACAGGCAACCGAAATTTCCAATGGAAGGAGATGTGCTGGCAAATCCAACCTGGCGTAATTGGGCAACGGGCGCGGCGCTCTTGAGTATCATACTCATGACTGGTTTTTTGTTCAGCCGGAAAAGCTTAAAGCTGCCCGGTAAATTTTTCTTCGGCATCATCGCCAGTTTGGCGGCTTCAGTGCTGTCCTGGTCTGCTTCGATTGCCGCCGCCCAGTATCAAACTACTTTTTCCATTGTATTCTGGGCGATTCTGCTGATGATGCAGGCAATGGCTATTTTGGTTTTATTAACTGAAAGCTTGGAAATTGCAGAAGTGCTTTGGCACCGCAAGGGCCGCCGTACTTTCGAGCCGCTGACGCCGCATCCGGAGTTTAGGTATCCTAAAGTTTCGGTGCATTTGCCGATTCACAATGAACCGCCGGAAATGGTGATTAAAACCTTGAATGCTCTGGCGATGGTGGATTATCCGAATATTGAAGTATTGGTCATGGATAATAATACCAAAGACCCGGCAGTGTGGCGGCCGGTGGAAAAGCATTGCGAAGGTTTAGGGGCGATGTTTCGTTTCTTTCATCTGGATAATTGGCCTGGCTATAAAGCTGGCGCCATCAATTATGCCTTGGCTAATACAGCGGAAGATGCAGAAATTATTGCGGTTATAGACAGCGATTATATTTTATCTCCGGACTGGTTAAAATCCATGGTCCCGTATTTTGACCGCGAAAATGTGGGCTTTGTCCAATCTCCACAGGATTACCGCGATTTAAACCAAGGGGTTTTTAAAGAAATCTGTTACTGGGAATATGCCGGATTTTTCAATATCGGCATGGTGCAACGTAATGAGTTTAACGCCATTATTCAACACGGCACCATGACCATGATCAGGAAGTCGGCGTTTCAAAAGGTCGGCCCCTGGGGAGAATGGTGCATCTGTGAAGATAGTGAATTGGGCTTGAGGCTGTATGAAGCAGGCTATGATTCGGTTTATTGCAAACAATCTTTTGGCCGCGGACTCATGCCCGATACCTTTTCCGGCTATATGACGCAACGCTTCCGTTGGGTATATGGGGCAATGCAAATAATCAAGCAGCATTGGAGGCATTTTTTACCGAATAAAAACTCATCGCTTACCTCCGCGCAAAGGTATTACTTTGTTGCCGGCTGGCTGCCCTGGTTTTCAGATGCGTTGGCTCTGTTGTTCACTATCACCAGTTTAGTTTTAACCGGATTGCTGGTGGCAGACCCTCTGCATAGTGAATTGCCGGTTGACGCTTTTCTGCTACCTACTATCGGTCTCTTTGGCTTTAAGGTGCTGCGAGGATTGTGGTTATACAGAGCCCGGGTTAATTGTTCGCTGTTTCAGGCGCTGGGAGCGGCATTGGCCGGTTTATCTTTAACGCATACTGTTGCCCGTGGGACATTGCAAGGTCTGTTTACCTCCGGCAAGCCTTTTATGAGAACACCTAAATATGAAAAACAAGGGCCTTTGATAGGCGGATTGTTGATTATCTGGCAAGAGCTGCTGTTGCTTAGTCTGTTGGCGGCCGGCATGATAGCAATGCATTCCGTAGAGCATTTCGATAATCTTAGCGGCAGACTATGGATCGCAGTATTGGGAGTGCAATCGGTTCCTTATATTGCTACTTTTATGACGATTTTGATTAGTGTGGCGCCCAATTATTTTCCCGGGAAAAAACTTTCAGCCGATGAATTGGATGTCGGTTGATTATCGAAAAATACACATCGATCATTTCGTCCATCTTTACCGTGATGGGAATCCGCTGACAACCTTTAGCTGATATCTAAAATGTCAGCTAAAGAGTAGTCGAAGCAAGCGGTCTGCATTCAATTCATCGGGTGGTTCGATAGATAAATTGGATGTTGTTTAGAGATTTATTAGAGAATTTCCGGCACATTGGTGTAAAAAATAAAAATAATTTTTATCGATAGTTTAAATTCGCAAATTGCGCGGTTTGTGCTTTTGACGGGATTGTTTAAGGCGTGTTGATATATAAATATATGAAACTAAATGTATTTTTGATTTCGTTTTCGGAAGTGATATGCAATATAAGCTTAAAAGATTTTTTGTCATAAAATGTTAACAGCCAGATTCAATCTTTTTTTGCTTTGTCAAAGGCAATTGCTATGTATAATGGTAACGATTTAGCAAGGTAATCGTTGTCGCTTTTCCAAGTCTTCCACTACCCGCTTTATTCACAACCATCCTGAAAAAACACGCCAGAAATGGCTTTTTATGCAAGAGAGATTTATGTCAGTACAAGTTGAAGGCAAAGTAAAATGGTTTAACGATGAAAAAGGCTTTGGATTCATCGAACAAGAAGGCGGTAAAGATGTATTTGTACATTTTAGCGCTATAAACGGTTCGGGTCGTAAAACGCTTAAAGAAGGTCAGCGCGTTACCATGGAAGTAACGACTGGTCAAAAAGGTCCGCAAGCGGAAAACGTTACACCTTTATAATATTTTGCAATTTCATCGGAAAACCTGGTTTTGTGGTTTTCTGATGAATATTCATTGCATTCGAACAGCTGTTTCGGATTGCGCGCTAGATCCTTCTGCGTCCATTGAACGCATGAGATACAGTGTTGCTGTCTACAAATTCCAGTTCTCCGCCCATAGGAATGCCGGATGCTATTCTACTGGCGGGGATCTGGTATTTGGCAGCGATTTCGCTAATGAAATGAGCTGTCGCCTGGCCTTCAACTGTTGAATTTGTGGCTAAAATTATCTCCTTGATTTGAGCATCCTGCATATGCTGTTCCAGCAGGGCGATGCCTAATTGTTCAGGACCTATCCCGTCTAGCGGCGACAGTCTGCCATGCAGCACAAAATATTTGCCCTTATAACCGGTAGCCTGATCAATAATCCAGGTGTCTGACGGGTTTTCTACTATGCATAACGAAGAAGCGTCTCTTTGCGGATCGCCACAAATACCGCAATATTGGGTTTCGGTCAGCGTTCTGCATTGTTCGCAGTAGCCAATCTCAAGCATGGCCTGTCCAAGAATTCGGCTGAGTTGAGTTCCGGCTTCCCGATTGCGTTGCAATAAGTGAAAGGCCATGCGTTGGGCGGATTTGGGGCCAACGCCTGGGAGACTGCACAGGCTTTGAATTAATTCTTTCAATAGGCCGCGGTTTTGCATGTTTAGAACGGCAATTGAAAACCTGGCGGTAATGGAATGCCGGAGGTGACGTCAGACATCTTTTCCTTTTTCAGCTTGTTGACTTTATGCACTGCATCATTAATCGCTGCGGCAACCAAATCTTCCAGCATGTCTTTGTCATCGCCCAGTAGTGACGAGTCGATGCTGACTTTGCGAACTTCCCGTTTACCTGTCATCAAAATGCTTATCAGGCCGCCGCCAGATTCTCCGGTTACTTCCAGATTGGCAATTTCTTCCTGAGCTTTTTTTAAATTATCTTGCATTTTTTGGGCTTGTTGCATCATGCCCGCTAGAGCGTTTTTCATAGAATCTCCAAATGTTAGTTAAGTGGCTCAATACTGCCCGATACGATTCTGGCAGAAAAAGTATCTTTTAGAGCTTGAATGTTTTGATCGTTATTGATGTTATCAATTGCAGTTTGCTGTTGATTTTCTCTGGCTAACTGCATTTCTACGGCCGGTGTCATTTGTCCGGTGGCCTGTTGGGTGATCACCAGTTTAATGGGGGCGTCAAAATATTTTTGCAGCGCTTCCTTGACCTTGTCTTCAGCCAGATTGCCAACTTTCTTAAAGCTAGGATCTAAAAATAACCGGCAAGTATTGTCGTCTATGCTATCAAGTACACAGTTGTTAACCAGTTCTCTACTAAGGCCGCTTAAATTTAATGCGGCGATAATTTCCGGCCAGTCCTTGGATTTGGGAGTGTCGGACAGTGGCTGGGCTTGCTGCGGAGTGCTGACGGCTGGAACTGGTTTGGCTATCCCCGCTTTGCTGGCGATAGCAGGTTTGGAAATGATTTCCGGTTTGGTTGTTTCTTGCTGTGTTGAGTTTTGTGGCTTAAATGCCAGCATCCTCAGCATGACCATTTCAAACCCGCAACGTGGATCAGGCGCCAAATCCAGGTCGCGCGCTCCGATCAAGGCAATTTGATAAAAAAGCTGCACATCTTCCTGAGTTATTTGCTTGGCTAAGCTAGCCAGCCATTCCATATCGAATTCGTGATCAACAAAATTCGGCGATTGCTGCAAAACCGCAATTCGGTGAAATATGCGCAGGATTTGTTGCAAGATTTCCGAATAGTTTGGGGTGAATTCGGCAATTTCGGCAATTTTGCCAAGTAATTGGTTGGCGTTTGCTGAGACTAGGGCGGAAATAATCTCTTCAATGGGCTGTTGAGCAACTGTGCCCAGCATGGCGGTGACGGAGTTAAGGCTAACATCACCGCTGCCATAGACAATGGCTTGATCAAGCAAGCTTAACGCGTCGCGCAGGCTGCCGTCAGCGGCGCGGGCAAGCAATTTTAGCGCGGTGTCTTCAAAACCAATGTTTTCCTGATGCAGAATAAATTGTAATTGCGCTAGAATTTGTTCCGGCAATAGCCGTTTTAAATTAAATTGCAGGCAACGGGATAAAACCGTGACCGGTATTTTATGCGGGTCTGTGGTCGCCAGCAAAAATTTAACATGCGGGGGCGGCTCTTCCAGGGTCTTAAGCAAGGCGTTGAAGCTATGCCCGGAAAGCATATGCACTTCGTCTATCAGATAAACTTTATAACGGCCTTGAGAGGGTGTGTATTGGGTGTTGTCCAGCAGATCGCGAGTGTCTTCAACCTTGGTGCGGGAAGCCGCGTCAACCTCTATCAGGTCCATAAAGCGGCCCTGTTCGAAATCCAGACAAACCTGACATTTACCGCAAGGATTGAAATCTTGAAGATTCTCGCAGTTGATGGCTTTTGCCAATATACGGGCAACAGTGGTTTTGCCTACGCCGCGGGTGCCGGTAAACAAGTAGGCGTGATGCAGTCTATCGTGCTGTAAAGCGTGAATCAGTGATTGGCTGACGTGCTCTTGGCCTACAAGTTGAGTAAAATTGCTTGGACGCCATTTTCTGGCAAGAACCTGATATGCCATTGTTAACCAATTAAGGTGCATGTGGGCGGATACTGTGCCAGCCACATCCCGGCACACGAATCTGCTGCTACCGTTGCTCCCTTCCGGGCCTGGCGGGGTTTACAGCATATCGTTGCGAGAGGACCGACACAGTACCCATAGAACATCAACTGATGGGTCTGATATTATCCTTAATTTTAACGAAATTGGCAAATTTAAAACGTGGTGATGTATTAAAATATTTTTGTTTCAAGCGTTGGAAGTGATGATGTTAAGAACTTAATAAGGTATTTAAGCTATTGGTGCGGTTCCCAAGTCCTATATTGTCAAGCTGGAATGCTGATAGCGGAGATTTAAGCATTTATATTTGGTTTCCTTGAGACAACCGCAATATAAACTGTAACCATCGACCGAGGATTGTCTTATAAAGGTGTAAATCTGCCATTCAAAAATTAAGATTGACTGGAACTGGCCATTATTTGCCAGTTAAGTTAGAGCTGGTTTTCCAATTTGTCTGATTGAATTAGGACGCAGAATAGATCAGGATTGCTTTAGTTCTTCCAGCAACGCCTTTGCAGTTAACTGTTGTTCCTTAGAGCCTTTAAGCAGCACTTCCTGAGCAATGGATTTTGCCGCTTCTGCATCGCCCATATCAACATAGGCTTTTGCCAGGTCAATCTTGGTTTCAAATTCATCCATATCGGTCAGGTCCGAAACACTAAGGTCGAATTCCTCGCTATTACTAATATTTTGCAATGGCGTATCGAAGTCAAAGTTGAAAAGGAATTCGCTATTGCTTTCCTCTTCGTCTTTTATCTTTATTATGTCTGGTTTTGGAGTGGCTGATTGCGGCTCTTCGAGATTTTCTATGGGATCGAAATCAAAATTAAAATCAAAACTCGAAAAATTATTTCCCTGATTTTCGGTATCTGTGTTTCCTAGCTTATCAAATGAAAAAGTTTGGGCTTCTAAATCATTTTTTGCAATATTTTCCGAAGTTGATTCAATTCCAGTCAATTTTTCTACGGGATGATCAGATTTTGGATCAAATGCATCATCGGATAGCGATAGATTCTCATCAAAGGCCAAGCTATTGAATTCTAAATCCAGGCTGTTAGACTTCCCGGTTAAATTGGCGTCTTGGGGTTTTTCGGATGGTGATGCATTGGAAGATTCTTTAAAATCAAAATCGATTGTGCGTGCGGCATCACTTAAATCCTCATTTTCATAAGTAACGCTATCGATATTGAGGGCTTCAATATCCAGTTCAGCAGGTTTGCTGAGTTTTGGAGCGGTTTTTACATCCTGAGCTGAAAAATCCGTATGGAACTCCACGCTACGGGCATCAGTTTCACTTTGATCGAAGTTAAAAGAAAGCTCGTTGGCTTCTAATTCAGTCTGATCAAAATTTAAAGAATTTGCGACGCTTTCCGGTTCGGATTTCTCCAAATCGGAAAGCGTGGTAGAAATATCAAAATTCAAACTTAGGTCATCTTCCAAATCAACTAACTGGCTAGTTTTATCAGCATTGAATTCCGCAGGTGTAGGCTGATTATTCGATAACAAATTGAAGTCTTCATCATCAATACGAAACTCGGGGAAATCATCCTCGGTAGCAACATGTTGACTGACACTGTCAGCTTCGATTTCGGGATGTTCAGTTTTGATGGCGTGTCCGCCGAATAATTCAGAGTCCGGAATAATTTCAGCTGCCATTTCAACAACTTTACCCCAGAATGCTTTATCAGTTGATTTGCCTTCTGCTGCCAGCGCTTCAGAGTAATCGGCGAAGGCTTGCTTATTTTCACTGGCATAAAAAATTTCCAGTAATTTTAGTTTAAGCGAGTCTCTTCCGGGTTCTTGGCTTAAGGCGGTGCGAATCAAATCTTCTGCTTGCTGATATCGGCCGTATGCAAGATAAACATCAGCTTCGGAAAGCGGATCAACTTCGCTTTGATCAGTGTCGAAATCTTCGAAATGACTAGGTGTAAAATCACTGATGAAAGAACTTTCACCTACAGTGCCGACATCGTAAACAGTTTCCAGTACCGGCACGGAGATGTTGGCTTCAGTGTCAGGCATAGTGATTTGACTGGCGCGAGCAAACATACTTTCAGTGTAGGATTGTTCTTGAGTACTGCGTCTCTTTTTGAAAATCCAGCCTAGCACGATCAATAGTCCGGTACCGAGACCAGCCAGCGTATAAGTAAATATATCGGATGAGAAAAAGTCTTCTTCCGGTTTTGCGGGCGGAGGCGTTGGATTAACCTTGATGGGCGGTTTTGGCGTTGGCTGAACAACTGGCGGCGCCTGCGGTTTGAGTTTGGCTGTATCGTCTAGGTTCTGCGCGCCGGCAACAACCGGTTGTTGGGTTTGAGGTGTAACGGTAGTCGGACTGATAGTTGCAGGAATAGCAGTATTGACTGGCGGTTTCGCGGCATTCTGTAATTCAGCAAGTTGTCGATCTTTCAAAGACAGTAACTTTTGCATACTGTCCAGTTGTTCTTCAAGTTTTTCAACTCGACTTTGGTATTCCGCTACTTTGGCTTCAGCTTCTGAAGTTGAAGAAGAACCTGCAGGTCTAATTTGGTTGGTGGTGACGGCGTTATCAGGTATTTTTGCCTCAGTAGGAGGTAATAACTTGAGGTGCTGATTATTTTCAGGTGTTTGAGCCTGGCTAGGTTTTTGATTAACAGCAGTTTGAACCTGTTTACGAGGCAAGGATTGCGAAGCCAAAGCCCCGGTGGTTCCCGGGATTCTTAAAATCGCACCTTTTTTAAGCAAGTTGGCGTCATGATTTTGGAAGGCGTCAGGATTAGCCGCTAAAATGGCGGACATCATTTGCTTGGTTGAAACCCCGCGTTCATCGCTATATTGTTTTGCGATGCTCCATAAAGTAGTATCAGCTGTAACCGGGCCAAACTCGCTACTGTTAGTATTGTCAAATACCGGTTGATTGCCGGTCTCTTCCTGTCTATAGTGTTTTGTAATTCTGGGTTTATGCACAACCGGTCTTTCAGGTTCATTTGTCGAAGCTGCCTCATATCGGCTTTCGGCAATTACGGGTGGCGCAGGTTGATTATTATATCCGGAAGGCGGATCCAGCAGCACAGTAAACTCTTTGAACTGTTTACCGCTCGGCCAGGAAACTTCCAGTAACATATCCAGAAAAGGTTCAGTGAGGGTATCCTTGGAGCTGAGCTTAATAACTAGTGAGCCGTTACTTTCAACAGTCTCAAACTTTATTTTTGAAAGAAAATAACTCCATGGGATGCCTGCTTGATCAAACTGGTCTGGAGCGGCTAAGCGAACGGATATGTCCGCAGGATTTTCTCCGGCATCAGTATGCAGTATAATTTCCGCTTTCAATTTTTGATTAAGAGCGGAATGTAATTCAAGACTACCTATACTTAAGGGAAAGCTTTTAGCAGGAGCCAATAAGGAAATGACTGCCAGAGCTTTAGTCAAATTGTTCAAATTACCTTCCTTCACTTGTATTACCTCAACTGACGCGGTGCAGATGTATCAGACACTTGGTTAAGATTAGACCAGAAGTAATTTTTTTACCAGCTCTTCGGCTATTTGCACGCTGTTCAATGCCGCTCCTTTTCTAACATTGTCGCTGACCACCCAGAGATTGATTCCATTTTCGCAGGAGATATCTTCACGGATGCGGCCAACGAAAACCGCATCTTGCCCAGCTGATTCCGTCACCGCTGTTGGGTATCCGCCATTTACTTTCTCGTCAATTACCGTTACGCCGGGTGCGGCATTTAATAATTCACGAACTTGATCTGCGGTAATTTTACGTTTAGTTTCAATATGCACTGCTTCCGAATGACCGAAGAATACCGGAACGCGAACTGCGGTTGGATTGACCAGAATACTCTGGTCTCCCAGAATTTTTCTGGTTTCCCACACCATTTTCATTTCTTCTTTGGTGTATCCATTCTCCATGAATACGTCAATTTGCGGTAAAACGTTAAAAGCAATTTGTTTAGGGTATACGTTGGCGCTGATTGGTTTGGCATTCAACAGGTTAGCCGTTTGCGAAGCCAGTTCTTCAATGGCTTCCTTGCCTGTCCCCGACACGGCCTGATAGGTTGCGACATTTATTCGAGAAATGCCAACTGCATCATAAATTGGTTTTAAAGCCACCAGCATTTGGATGGTGGAGCAGTTTGGGTTGGCAATGATTCCGCGATTTTTGTAATCGGCGACCTTTTCCGGATTGACTTCCGGCACCACCAGCGGAATATCGTCGTCATACCGAAATTGTGAAGTATTATCAATTACCACGCAGCCAAGGGCGGCTGCTTTTGGAGCGTATTCGGCGGATACGGAGGCCCCTGGTGAAAACAGGCCGATTTGAGCTTTGGAAAAATCAAAACCCGCCAGATCTTCTACAAGCAGAGAGCCGCCTTTGAAAGGAATTCTTTTACCAGCCGATCTTTCACTAGCTAAAGCGTATACATTTCCGACAGGAAAGTTTCTTTCTTCCAAAATGGAAATCATGGTTTCGCCAACTGCTCCGGTTGCCCCAACCACTGCTACGTCATAGGTTCTTGACATGATCAGACTCCTTTTAATGCATTAATGATGGCGTCGCCCATACCGGATGTTCCGACTTTGGTCATGCCTTCAGAGAAAATGTCTGCTGTGCGGACATTTGAATCCAATGCTTTGTGAACAGCCTGTTCTATACGTTCAGCGGCAAGGTTTTCATCAAATGTATAACGCAGCATCATGGCCACAGATAAAATAGTGGCGAGTGGGTTGGCAATGCCTTGACCGGCAATATCGGGAGCGGAGCCGTGTATTGGTTCATACATGCCTTTAGAGTTTGCATCCAATGAGGCGGAAGGTAGCATGCCTATAGAGCCGGTTAACATGGCTGCGGTATCTGAAAGAATATCGCCAAACATATTGGTAGTGACGATCACGTCAAATTGTTTGGGAGCCCGAACCAACTGCATAGCCGCATTATCGACATACATATGGCTTAGTTGTACGTCAGGGTATTCTTTACCGACCTCGGTAACAATTTGCCGCCAAAGCTCTGTGACTTCCAGTACATTGGCTTTGTCTACAGAGCAAAGTTTTTTGTGGCGTTTCTGCGCAATTTTGAATGCCGAGTGAGCGATACGGCGAATTTCCGATTCCTTGTAGATTTTGGTGTTAAAACCTTGTTTTTCCCCGTTTTCCATAATACGTATGCCACGAGGAGTGCCGAAATAAATGCCGCCGGTCAGTTCTCTCACAATCATCAGGTCCAAACCGGAAACAATTTCCGGTTTCAAAGAGGAAGCATCGACCAATTGCGGGTACATGATAGCGGGCCGCAAATTAGAAAATAGATTTAGTTCGGAGCGTACGCCTAGCAAACCTCTTTCCGGACGAACGGCATGAGGAAGTGGTTCCCATTTCGGGCCGCCAACCGCTCCTAGCAATACCGCATCGGAATTTTTACAGAGATTTAAGGTTTGTTGCGGTAGCGGCGTTCCAAAAGCATCGTAAGCGGCCCCGCCAATCAGAGCGTTATCAAACGTTAAACCTAAGTTCATGCCGGAATTTAAAAAACTTAAGACTTTGATCGCCTCAGCTACGATTTCCGGTCCAATTCCATCCCCGGGTAAAACTGCTATTTTTTTAGTCATTTTATTACCTTAAATATATCTATTCATCATTAAACCCGGCATCCTCAAGTGGACAGGTTTGAAAGTATGGTTTTCAGGCGTCATTAAACAGCCAGGGTGCGCGTTTGCTGCGTTCAAGTTCGTAAGCTTTGATTTTATCCGCATGCTGCAAAGTTAGCGCAATGTCGTCCAAACCATTCAATAACCGGTAGCGGCGGGTTTCGTCTATGCTGAAAGAAATTTGTTCTGCGCTAGGCGTGATGATGATTTGTTGGGCAAGATCAATAGTCAGTTGATAACCGGCTTGAGCCTCGTTGAATAATTGGTCCACCTGTTCCGGAGACAATACAATTGGTAATAAACCGTTCTTGAAACAATTATTATAAAAAATGTCGGCAAAACTTGGAGCAATAATGGCGCGAAAACCAAAGTCTTCCAGAGCCCAAGGCGCGTGTTCGCGAGATGAGCCGCAACCAAAGTTTTCCCTAACCAAAAGGATTTGCGCGTTTTGGTATTGCGGTTGATTCAGCACGAAATTAGGATTTAGCGGGCGGTTGCTGCAATCCATGTCCGGTTCGCCTCTATCCAGATAACGCCATTCGTCAAATAAATAAGGACCAAAGCCGACGCGGCGAATCGATTTCAAAAATTGTTTGGGAATAATGGCGTCAGTATCTATATTCGCTCTATCCAGCGGCGCCACTAATGCTGTAATTTGGGTAAAAGCTTTCATAATTATCCTGCAAATTGGTCAGAGACATTGACAAAATGTCCGGCTATTGCCGCAGCTGCCGCCATGACAGGGCTGACAAGATGGGTACGGCCTCCGTATCCTTGACGCCCTTCAAAATTCCGGTTGGAAGTTGACGCGCAGTGTTCTCCGGCTTCCAGCCGGTCCGCATTCATGGCTAAACACATGGAACAACCTGGTTCGCGCCATTCGAATCCGGCAGCAATAAAAACTTTGTCCAAACCTTCTGCTTCGGCTTGCTGTTTCACCAAACCTGAGCCCGGCACCACCAATACCTGTTTCACCGATTCAGCTTTGCTGCGGCCTTGAATAATTGCTGCAGCTTCTCGCAAATCTTCAATTCGGGAGTTGGTGCAAGAGCCTATAAACACCTTATCGACCCTGATGTCGGTGATTTTTTTGTCCTGGCTGCAACCCCATATACTTCAGGGCGCGAAGCATACCTTCCCGTTTGACGGCATCAGTCTCTTGTTGAGGATCGGGCACCGTATCGTCTACCGGCGATACCATTTCAGGAGAAGTGCCCCAAGTGACTTGAGGTTTGACGTCGGCTGCATTGAATTCGAATATTTTGTCAAAGACAGCATCATGGTCGGAATAGAGCTTACGCCAATGCGTTACGGCGGCATGCCAGTCGTGGCCTTTTGGAGAGTAAGGGCGATCACGGTAATACTCTATTGTTGTGTCATCAACAGCAATCAAGCCTGCCCTGGCGCCGGCTTCAATAGCCATGTTGCAGATAGTCATTCTGGCTTCCATGGATAAGGCTGTTATTGCTTCTCCGCCGAACTCTATGGTGTAGCCGGTACCGCCTGCAGTGCCAATTTTACCTATAATCGCCAAAATAAGGTCTTTGGCCGTTACTCCGGGTAAAGTTTTTCCGTTAACCCTAATCAAAAAGTTTTTGGCTTTTTTTTGTATCAAGCACTGAGTCGCTAGAGCGTGTTCGACTTCCGATGTGCCGATTCCGAAAGCCAGTGCTGCGGAAGCGCCGTGAGTAGATGTGTGGGAATCTCCACAGACTACGGTCATGCCCGGTAAAGTGGCGCCCTGTTCAGGACCAATCACATGTACGATGCCTTGTCTGATATCGCCCATATCAAATTCGGTAATCCCGAACTCTTTACAGTTGTTGTCCAGGGTTTCAACCTGTAATCTGGAAACAGCATCAATAATGCCTTTGTCCCGCTCTGTGGTCGGTACATTGTGATCCGCAACAGCCAGATTACGTTGTGTTCGCCAAGGCAGACGTTTAGAAAGACGCAATCCGTCAAATGCTTGCGGCGAAGTGACTTCGTGTAACAATTGTCTGTCAATGTAAATCAGACAAGAGCCGTCGTCCTCAGTGTGAACAACATGATCTTCCCAAAGTTTGTCGTATAAAGTTTTACCTGCCATTATTACCTTTTCCGCATTAAAATTTTCAACTGCTTGTCCAGTTAAAAAATACTGAACAATTTTTCAGTGATATCGCTGACAGAACCGATGCCTGAGATTGAAGCGAATTTCGCTTGCTGATCTGCAGCCGAATAGTAGCCTACTAAAGGTTTGGTTTGCTCGTGATAGACACTAAGTCTTTTTCGCACAGTTTCTTCCCGGTCGTCGTCTCGCTGGATAAGCGCTTCACCCGTTACATCGTCAATTCCATCAACTTTTGGAGGATTGTATGCGATATGATAAGTACGGCCTGAATCCAAATGCACTCGTCTGCCGCTCATGCGCTGAATGATTTCTTCGTCTTCAACGACAATTTCAATGACATAATCTAAAGTTACGCCCATTTTTTCCAAACCCTGAGCTTGAGCTATGGTGCGAGGAAACCCATCCAGTAAAAAACCATTTTGACAGTCGGCTTGAGCAATGCGTTCCTTAATTAAACCTAAAATAATCTCATCGGAAACCAGACCGCCGGAGTCCATCACTTTTTTAGCTTCCACACCAAGTGGCGTGCCCTCTCGAACCGCAGCGCGCAACATATCTCCTGTGGAAATTTGAGGAATTGAAAATCTCTCGGTTATAAACTGGGCCTGAGTGCCCTTACCCGATCCCGGGCTGCCTAACAGGATAATGCGCATATCAAAAATCTCCGGATTATGTTGGCTTAAAGATTTAAGGAAAAAAATCGTTGTGCCTAAAACAATTAAAGGCCTTAACAAAAACCGGCTATTATATCGTAAAACAGTTTTTAGCCGAATGTTGCTTCTTGGATCACATTATTTAGTGCGTAATTCTGAAAATATTAACTTAGACGCCAGTACTTAGCGCTTAACACAGCTTTGTTCAATTGTTAGAGTATTTATCAGGAGACTGCTGTGCTTGTACATGAACTAGTTGATTGATATACGGGCATCTCTAAAAATCCAACAGTCGTTGCCATATCGCGTTGCGATCAAAAAAATACTCCTTACATATTATTCATATGCGCGTCGCATTTTTTTGCTTGCGCCTTGTCTTGCGTAGACATTTGAATTTTTAGATACGCCCATAAGAGAAACACCTGGACTGAATCCAGAAAATCCGGTTCATTTTATAGCGCGGATAAGTTTGATGATATCGGTGCTAACTGGGTCGATAATGATTTTTTGGAAAGGACAGGCCTGAACATTTTTGATGGTTTGCCTGTTAATGTTGGCGCCAAATATACGTACTGTGAGCGGATTGAGAAAGTTCATTATTCCGGCCAGATATTTGTTGGAGCTTAGAACATGTTCAAGCAGTAATAATTCACCACCCGGCTTTAGTACCCGGTATAGTTCTTTAAGGCCTTTTCTGGGCTGAGGAACAGAGCAGAACACAAAGCTGGCTATCACAGTGTCAAAACTATTGTCCGCATAACAAACCGACTCAACATCCATTAACGCCAAGTCAACATTGATGTTTTTTCTATCGCGCTTTTTTTGTGCCTGCTCCAGCATCCTAGGGCTGAAATCAATGGCGGTGATACGGGCGGTTTCCGGATAGAATCCAAAGTTTTTGCCCGTACCCACCCCAACTTCAAGTATATGATCGCCGGTAGTCCGGCGCCAGAGCTGTTTACGGAAATACCGGAAAAACAGACCTTCCATGAAGCCTTCCATGCTATCAAACCAGGGCGCCAGACGATCATAACGTCGGCGAATTTTGCCGGCGTCGTTCAGCATTTTAATCGGTTATTTGTTGTATGCCATCCAAGAACCATTTGGGTTGTGCGCTATTAACCGGCTTGATGAAATGCCAAAGTTCTTTGACTATCTCTTCGGAGGAATCATTTTCACGCATCAGGGATTCAAACAGTACAGCGGCTTCCATAACAGCGCCATTTTCACGGACTTCCAGCAAATCTGCTTTTAGTTTGATGATTTCGGTTTTATTGGTTGAGTCGCTCGCCCGTAATTGATCTTGAATCTCGGCAAATACTTTGTCGGTAGTCAGGCCGCGAATCGAGGAAAGATCGTTATTGTCCCAGGCTGCTTGCAGATATCTATAAGCTCTTTCGGCGCCGGCTAAAAAATCGGGTTGATCGAAATTCGCCGGTATGCTGGCAGGATTTTTTTTGTTTTTGTTAAACAAAACATCGGTATTGAAACCTGTCGAGTTTGATGCTGTCTGTGAGTTGTTTTGATATCCCGCGGGCTGAATGTTATCGTTATAAGGCGTCCGGCTCATGGTATTGCCAACTGCTTGATTCTGTTTGGCTGATTTTGCCGCAAACAAGCGATATAAAAGATAAGCGATACCGGCAAAAATGAAAAAATCCATAAAATTGATATGTTCAAATGCGCCGCCGAAAAATAATGATCCCAAGAGTCCGCCTATGGCCAAGCCACCCAGCATGCCCATTAAGCCGCTACGATTCGCGAAATTTTGACGCGCAGCCTGATTTTGAGTGGCTGCCTGTTGCTGGCTAGGCGAAGGGGTGTGCATGGGTTGGTTGACCGAATTCGGGGAGGTTGAGTGTTGAAAAGGTTGGCTATAGCTGGGTTTGCTGCCAAAAGAACTGCCGCCACCAAAGCGTTTTGCTTCTGCTTCGTGAATGCTGAAAAGCATTATTAACATAGCAATAAACAAGCTTGTGAACAAATGGGTTTTTTTGAACATAAAATTTTTAGCCTTTTAAAGTTTGGGTTAAGAGTGAACTGAAAAACAAGTCATGATTGGTATTTTAAACTAGAATATGCCTTAGTAGAACGGTATACAAGAC